>Ga0315280_10000274_pt1 | contig 96721 bp, 95 predicted proteins | sample YL17G06_40_MG_FD_203697 | JGI IMG/M metagenome (GOLD analysis project Ga0315280, IMG submission 203697) | Sediment microbial communities from Yellowstone Lake, YNP, Wyoming, USA - YL17G06_40 | ecosystem: Environmental > Aquatic > Freshwater > Lake > Sediment | place: USA: Wyoming | collected...
GGAAGGGCGGGGCGTCCTCTCCGACGCCCCGGGCGAGGAGCCCTCGTGCTTCGTCGAGGAGGCCGCTCGCGAACATCCGCTCGACCCGCTCGTCGATCCGGCGGTAGAGGGACGCCCGCTCGAGCTCGAGCCCGACCTTGATCACGCGGTAGCCCGTGGACGGCGAGGCGGTCCGGTGGAAATGCTCGGAGATCGGCCGGCCTGTGAGGCGCCAAACTTCGAGGGCCCGGATGATCCGGACGCGGTCGCGGCCGCGGATCTTTTGGGCGTAGACGGGATCGATCCCCTCGAGCCTCCGGAAAAGCGTCTCGAGGCCCTTGTCCCGGGCTTCGGCCTCGAGCTCGGCCCGCAGCGCCGGGTCGCGGCCGGGGCCGGGGAAGAGGCCGTCGACGAGGGCCTTGAGGTAGAGGCCTGTCCCCCCGACGACGAACGGAACGCGCCCCCGCCCGACGATCCCCGCCGCGGCGGCGAGGGCCTCGCGGACGAAATCCGCGGCCGTGAACTGGACGTCCGGCGCCACGACATCGAAGAGGTGGTGGGGGACCATACGGCGGTCCTCGAGGGACGGTTTGTCGGTGCCGATATCGAACCCCATGTAGACCTGGGCGGAATCTCCGTTGATGATCTCTCCGCGGAACTTGATGGCCAAGCCCAGGGCCGTGCGGCTCTTGCCGACGGCCGTGGGGCCGAGGATGATGACAAGGTCCGGCGTCTCAGGTGGCAATTTCGATCAGCAGCCAGAGTCCGAGGAGTGTGGTCAGGACGAGGACCGACAGGAGCTGCTTCCGCCTCACGTCAGCTCCCCGATCCGCTCCAGGCTCCTGACGAGGGCCGATTCGTGCGCGGAGCCCAGGGTCCGCTTGACGGCCAGGACCTCGGCGACGAGGATCTCGTCCATGCTCCGGAGCAGGCTCCTCCGATTGTCCTCGCCGATGAGGTTCATGCTCGTCTTCAGAAAGGACTTGAGCTCGATCCGCCCGTCCGCCTTGAGCTCGAGACCCTGGAAGGCCGGGTCCAGCCGGCTCCGGACGTCCTCGAGGGAATTCCCGATGACGCTCAGGGCCACGGGGCCGATCTCCTTGGAGATGTATTTGAAGATGAAGGAGCATTTGGTGTTGAAGGCACCGAAAATCTTGTCCATGTCGGCCAGGGACATCTCGGCGGCTAGCCGGGCCGTCTTGTGCTTCGGCGCGCGCGAGCCGGCCAGCCCCAGGATGAAGAAGACGAACAGAAGCCGCCGGGTTTCTCGCTGCCCGAGGTCGCTCTCCGCGAGGAGGTCGGCCAGAGTGCGCGCCGGGTCGAGCAGGCCGAGGAGGTAGGTCTCGTGGGGCGCAAACTCCAGGCCGTCGAGGATGGAGGGGTCGAGGCTCTGGACGGTTTCCGACTCCGCCGGCAGGTGACGGACAAAGAGGCCCTCGTTCGACATCCTCCGCACGCCCTCCAAGATGACATTGGGCACCGGCATGTTCCGGATGTAGGCCTGTCCCGCCGGCGCCGGCCGCGGCACGAACTCGAATTCGGCCTCCTCCAGGTCGAAGAGGGCGTAGGCCGCCTCCCTCACGAACCCCTCCATGAGCCTCCAGAGCCGGCCCGGCGGAAGAAGCCCGATCTCGATGATGGCCCGGATGACGGACTCGTCGAGGGGCTGGGCATGGTCTTCGGCATGGGCGAGGCTGATGAGGTCCGCCTCACCCGACGTGAGGAGATGCTGGAGGAAATCCTTTTCTGGGAGCGCGGTCCGGTCGACCGTCAACGCGCCGTTCTCGAAGCTGAACCGCTTCGTCCCGGCGGCCGTCCGGACGGCGAGGACGCCCGTGAGGCCGTCCTTCCAGACCTCCGCGAGGACGCGGGCGAACGGTGTCTGCGAGAGATTCCCGTGCCGCGAAGGTTCCGCCATGGCCATATTATATAAAAGAGGGACTGTCCCCGAAAGAGGGACAGTCCCTATCGTTCTTAGCGGATGAAGCTCAGCCCGAAGAGGGCCAAGCCGATGTTGAACAAGGCCTTCAGGAGCCAGACAGTATAGGAGATGAAAAGAGCCTTCTTCAGGTCGATCTTGAACGCGGCGGCGAGGCCGAACGCCAGGACGCCGAACAGCCAGAGCTGGAAGAAGTCGACCTGACTGAGGACGATATAGGGCGTGGAGGTGACCTCCATTTTCGGGAACAGGAGCGGCAGCCCGGTCGAGACCTGCATGACGGACTTCCGGGTCAGGGTCAAGATCAGCCGGACGGCGTTGCCGGCCACGGCGTGGATCAGATTGGCATGGACGAGGGACGAGAAGATCTGCTTGAAGGTCCCCTGCGTCGAGGTGAAACGGCCGAGGAGCATGAGGATCGCGCCCTGGACGAGCATGGCCAGGACGAAGATGAGCGGGGCGCCGCCGGCGGTCCGGATGATGCCCCAGGTTGTCGGGGGAGCCTCCAGGTCCTGGATGTATTGATTGAAGCGCTCTTCGCCCATCCTCTCCTTGAGCTTCACGCTGTCCTTGATCATCTGGTTCTGCTCGTGCTTGGCGTAAGGGGTGATGACCGTCGCGTAGACGGCGATGGCGATAAGGATGACGATGAGGACGTCGACCCAGACGGGCTTCTCCGCCAGGGCCGTGAAGGTCTGCCGGGGGTTCGTGAAGACCCCTGTCAAGCGCTTGACGAAGTCCATGGCTCAGCCTCCTATCAGTTCGTCTTTTTCGATCTCGCCGTCGCGGATGTGGATGATGCGCTTGGCCTGGCCGGCAACCTCGCGGTCGTGCGTGACCATGATGATCGTGTTCCCCTGGCCGTGGATCTTGTGGAAGAGGTTGAGGATCTCGCGGCCCGTCCGGCTGTCGAGGTTGCCCGTCGGCTCGTCGGCGAGGAGCAGGGACGGCTCGTTGACCAGGGCCCGAGCGATGGCCACGCGCTGCCTCTCCCCGCCCGAGAGCTCGGGGGGCTTATGGCTCATCCGGGCCTTCATTTCGACCATCTCCAGGGCCTGCCGGGCCTTGTCCTCCCGCACGTGCTTCTTCACCCCGCTGTAGATCAGAGGCAACTCGACGTTCCGGAAGGCGGAGGCCCGCGGCAGAAGGTTGAACACCTGGAAGACGAACCCGATCTCCCGGTTGCGGACACGGGCCAGCTCGTCCTCGGACATGGCGCTGACGAGCTTGCCGTTGAGCTCGTAGGTCCCGCGGGTGGGGGTGTCCAGGCAGCCGAGGAGGTTCATGAGGGTCGACTTGCCCGACCCGGACGGACCCATGATGGCCACGAAGTCGCCCCGCTCGATGGTGAACGAGACGCCGCGGAGGGCCTCGACCTCCTGCTTGTCCAGCTGGTAGACCTTCCAGAGGTCCTCGACGAAGATGAGGGCGGAATCCGGGCGGCTCATGTCGTCTTCGTTTCCTTCTTGACTTCGGTCCTGATGAGGATGCCGTCCTTGAGCTCGCGCAGGGAGGCGTAGGGCCCGGTGACGATCTCCTGGTTCTCCTTGAGGCCGGAGACGATCTCCATGTTCATGCCGCCGCTGATCCCTTTCTCCACCGACCGGAACTTGACACGGCTGTTCTCGACGATGTAGACGCCCTCCTCCTCCTTCTTGGCGCCGGGCTTGTCGCCGGCCGCAGCCGGCTTGTCGCGCAGGACAAGGGAGGAGATGGGCACGGCCAGGACGGCGTTCTTCTTGGCGGTGATGATGTCGGCCGAGGCCGAGAGCCCTGGCTTCAGGCGCTGGGCCGGGTTCTCCAGGGTGACGACGACCTTGAAGTCCTTGGCCTCCTGGGTCGTCGAGCTGCCCGTGACTTTCGTGAGGGCCGAACTCCCGATCTCCGTGACTTTGCCCTTGAAGACCGTGTCCGGATAGGCGTCGACGCGGACGTCCGCCCCCTGGCCGAGCTTGACGCCGACGACGTCGGTCTCGTCGACCTGGACCTCGACCTCCATGATGGAGAGGTCGGCGAGGGTCATGAGGACCGTGCCGGGATTGTTCATCGTCCCGATGATGGCCGTCTCGCCCTCCTCGACCTTAAGGCTCGTGATGATGCCGTCGATCGGCGCGTTGAAGATGGTCTTGTTCAGGTTGTCGAGGGTGCTCTTGAGATTGGCCTCGGCCTGCTTGATCTGGAAGCGGATGGCGTTGACCTGGGCCCGAGAGACGTCATACTCGAGCTTGACGCTCTCGAGTTGGTCCTTCGAGATGAGCTGCTCCTCGTACAGTTTTTTCTGCCGGTCGTAAGCGCTCTTGTCCCGGGCTTGTCGGGCCTCGGCCTGAATGAGGTCGGCCATGGCCGCCTGGATGAAGTTCCGGTCCCGGTCGGCGTTGGCCTCGTACTGGGTCGAATCCAGCTTGAGGAGGAAATCGCCCGCCTTGACCTCCTGCCCCTCGACGACGCCGATCTTGATGATCCGGCCGGGGACCTGGGCGCTGATATTGATGTTCTTCTTGGGCTTGACCTCGCCAGAAGCCGAAACGGACGACGTCAGGTCCTGCTTATGGACCTTCTCCACCGTCACCTTGACGGTCTTTTCCCTTCTGGAGTTGAGGTTGAGGATGACGACGGCCAGGATGACAAGGACGACCGCCATTAAGATCAGCATCCCTTTCCTGCGCCTGAAGAAGCTTTTCTTTTCGTTCATGGTCGTGGCCTTCCGTAACTAGAGTCCGCCAAATGATCAGTATATTATACTACGGGGGACCAAGAAGAAAGTTTGAAAAAAGGGAGGCGAACGGGGAACCGCCCCCCGGAAAGATGGGGACAGTCCCCCCGGGCGGGACTGTCCCTCTTTGATTTTAAGGAGCGAGTTGCTAAGATAGGGGGACTATGAAGTCTACGGCCGATTTCCAGGCGGTCGCCGAGGCCGCCGTCCGCGAGGCGGGCGGCTTCCTCCGGAGGAACCTCGACCGCCGGCCGGAGGCATCCTACAAGGGGGCGGTGGACCTCGTCACGGAGTGCGACCTGGCCGCCCAGGAGATCCTGGCCGGCCGCCTCATGGGCGCCTTCCCGGACCACGGCATACTGGCGGAGGAGGGCCTGGCCAGGCCCGGCCGGTCCGGCTACAGATGGGTCGTGGATCCGCTCGACGGGACGACGAACTACGCCCACACCTTCCCCGTTTTCAGCGTCTCGGCCGCCCTCGAGGAGCGGGGCCGGGCCGTGCTGGGGCTCGTCTATGACCCCATGCGGGACGAGATGTTCTCGGCCCGGGAGGGGCTCGGGGCTTTCCTCAACGGTTGCCGGATCCGGGTTTCCGAGATCAGCGACCTCGGCAAGAGCCTTCTCGCGACCGGGTTCCCCTACGACGTCCGGACGAGTTCGGTCAACAACATCGATCATTGGGGTCGTTTCCTCGTCCGCGCCCAGGCCGTCCGGCGCTGCGGCTCGGCCGCCATGGACCTCTGCTATGTCGCCTGCGGGCGGTTCGACGGATTCTGGGAGTTGAAGCTCAAGCCCTGGGACGTCGCGGCCGGGGTGCTCATCGTCCGGGAAGCAGGCGGGCTGGTCACCGGCCTCGACGGCGGCGAGCACCGCCTCGAAACGGCCGACACCCTGGCTACGAACGGCCTCATCCACCGGGCCATGCTCGAGGTCCTCGGGCTCGGACCGGCCCCGGCCGAGGGAGGGCGTGCCCATGGATAAGCGCCTCAGGGCCATTCTCTGCGGCCTCCTCGGCGCGGCCCTCTTCGCTCCGGCCGTGCAGGAGGTCCCGCAGGCACAACCGGTCCGGCCGGACCAGATGGAGCTCGTCAAGAAGGTCAGCGTCCCTGCCAACGCCGGCTGGGTGGACACGGGCATCGACGTCAACCAGGGGGACGAATACTCTTTCCAGGCGAGCGGGGAGATTTCCCTGCAACGGGGAAATCCCTCGGCCGGCTGCGGCCCGGCGGGCATCGACCTCATGTCCGTCCAGCAGCCGATCCCGAACCATAACCTCGGGTCCCTCATCGGCAAGGTCGCCCAGCTCATCTCGGTCCGCAAGGACGAGGACACGGGCGAGGAGATCCACGACGAGGTCGCCGAGTACTTCTTCATCGGTGCCGAGAACGATCTCGTGGCGCCGCTGAAGGGACGCCTTTATCTCGGGGTCAACGAGGACCTCTACAAGGACAACGGGGGGGAATTCACCGTCCTCGTCTTCAGGCGCCCGTCAGGCCGCTGACGCTTCCTCGGGCTTCTTGGCCAGGAACTCTTCCATGAACTGGGTATGGATTTTCCCCTTGCGGAAGTCCGTGTCGCAGAGGATGCGGATATGAAGCGGGATGTTCGTCCGGACGCCGACGACGGTCGTTGTCTCGAGAGCGACCTGCATCTTCCGGATGGCCAGGTCGCGCGTCGGGGCGTAGGCGATGATCTTGGCCAGGAGGGAGTCGTAATCCGGCGGGATGACCCAGCCGCCGTAGGCCGCGGAATCCACCCGGATCCCCTCGCCCCCGGGGAGGACCAGGAAGTCGATCCGGCCCGGCGACGGGACAAAGGTCTCTGGGTCCTCGGCGTTGATGCGGCATTCGATGGCGTGCCCCCTCATCTCGAGGGCGTAGGGGAAGTTGACCTTCTCACCCGCCGCGATGCGGATCTGAGCCTTGATGAGGTTGATGCCGTAAACCATCTCCGTGATCGGATGCTCGACCTGGACGCGGGCGTTGGCTTCCATGAAATAGAAGCGCTCCTTCTCGTCGACGAGGAATTCGAACGTCCCTAGGCTCTGGTATCCAACCTCGCCGGCCGCGTCCTCGACCTCCTTGATCATCCGGCGGCGTGTCTTCTCGTCGATCCCCGGTGACGGCGTCTCTTCGATGAGCTTCTGGTATTTCCGCTGGACGGAGCACTCGCGCTCGCCGAAGGCGATGACCTTGCCCTTCTTGTCGCCGATGACCTGGATCTCGATGTGCCGGGCCCCGGACAAGAACTTCTCAATGTAGAGGGAGGGGTCGCCGAAGGCCGCCTTGGCCTCGCCCATGGCGATCGGGAATTGCTCGTCGAGCTGGGACGAGGTCCGGCAGATCCGCATCCCCTTGCCGCCGCCGCCCGCGGCCGCCTTGATGATCACGGGGAAGCCGATCTTGGCCGCGATCTTCCTGGCCTCGACGGCGTCCTCGACGGCCTTGTCGCTCCCCGGCAGGACGGGCAGGCCCGCCTTCCTCATCGTCTGGCGGGCCTTGTTCTTGTCGCCCATGAGGCGGATGATGGACGGCGGCGGGCCGATGAACGTGATCCCCTGCGCCTCGCAGATCTCGGCGAACTTGGCGTTCTCGGCCAGGAACCCGTAGCCTGGGTGGATGGCGTCGGCCCCCGTGACCTCGGCCGCGCTGAGGATGTTGGCGATGTTGAGGTAGCTCTCCGAGGCCCTGGCCGGGCCGATGCACACCCTCTCGTCCGCGAGCAGGGCGTGGAGGGACTGCCGGTCGGCTTCGGAAAAGACGGCGACCGTCTTGAGGCCCAACTCCCGAGCTGACCGGAGGACACGGAGGGCGATCTCTCCGCGATTGGCGATGAGGATCTTCGAGATCATGGCCTCAGCTCGAGGGCCTGATGGCGAACAGCTTCTGGCCGAACTCGACCGGCTTGGCGTTCTCGGCGAAGACCTCCACGACCGTGCCGTCGACGTCGGACTCGATCTCGTTCATGAGCTTCATGGCCTCGACGATGCAGAGGGTCTGCCCCTTCTTGACCGTGTCGCCGACGTCCGTGAACGGCGCCGCCGTGGGATCGGGCGCCCGATAGAAGGTCCCGACCATGGGCGAGGTGATCATGTGGAGGGTCTTGTCGACGTGAGCGGCCGCCTCGGGGGAGGAGGCGGGTTCCCCGGGGACGAGGGAGGCCGGAGCGGCGGCCGGGGCGGCGGGTGCCGCCTGGGCGGGCACCGGCAGGTTGCGGCTGATCTTGATCTTAAAGCCCTCGGTTTCGAGCTCGAAGGAGGCGAGGTTCTTCTCCTCGAGAAGGGCGATAACCTTCCGGACCTCCTCGAAGTCGATCCGCCCGGCCGTGACGGCCGTTCCCGGCTCATCCGGCTGACGATTCTTGTCGTTCATGAGCCTTTTCCCCTTCCCTAAAGGTAGCTCTACCTTAACGGCCCCGGCCGGAAATGTCAAGCTTTCCCCCTGGAGAAGAACAGGCGTCCCACATAGGAATAAGGTCGGACAGGACCCGCAAGACTCTGTGTTTGACTAGGGGGGACGGCTGGCCTAAGATGGCTGGTGCTCATTCCCTGAAGAGGACGCGACACGATGTTCGACCAGCTCTCCGGCCGCCTCGAGAAAATGCTGAAGTTCCTCCGGGGCGAGGGAACGGTCACCGAAAGGACCCTGGCCGAGGCGCTCAAGATGCTGCGCCTCGCCCTGCTCGAGGCCGATGTCAATTATAAGGTCGTCAAGGACTTCGAGGCCCGGGTCCGGGAGAAAGCCCTGGGCGAGGAGGTCCTGAGGAGCCTGACGCCCGGCCAGCAGGTCATCAAGATCGTCCGGGACGAGCTCACGGCCATCCTGGGAGGCGAGCAGAAACCCCTGGCCTTCGCCGCCCCGCCGCCCTCGATCTTCATGCTCGTCGGCCTGCAGGGCAGCGGCAAGACGACGACCTGCGGCAAGCTGGCCCGCTGGGTGGCCGGGCTCGGCCGGAGCCCGCTCCTCGTCTCCTTCGACCTCAAACGTCTGGCCGCCCAGGACCAGCTCAAGTCCATCGCCGGCTCCCTCGGCCTGCCGTTTTACGAGATGTCGCCGGCCCAGATGGCGGCTCCCCGCGAGGCCCTCCGCGAGCTCGTCGTTTATGCCCGGAACAGGGCCCTCGACCCGCTCATCGTAGACACGGCCGGCCGCCTCCATATCGACGCCGAGCTCATGGACGAGCTTCGCCTGGTCAAAGACATCCTCAAGCCGGTCGAGACGATCTACGTCGGCGACGCCATGACCGGCCAGGACGCCGTCCGCAGCGCCCAGGCGTTCGAGGAGAAGATCGGGCTGACCTCGGTCATCCTGACCAAGCTCGACGGCGATGCCCGGGGCGGCGCCGCCCTGTCCATCGTTTCCGTTACCGGCCGGCCCGTCAAGTTCATTGGCGTCGGCGAGCGGCCCGACAAGCTCGAGGTCTTCCACCCCGACCGGATGGCCTCACGGATCCTGGGGATGGGGGACATCCTGACCCTGATCGAGAAGGCCGAGGAGGAGTCCGACGCCGCCGAAGCCGAGGAGCTGGCCCGCAAGATCCGGAAGCAGGAATTCACGCTCGAGGACTTCAAGAAGCAGCTCGTCCAGCTGAAGAAGATGGGCTCGCTCTCCGGCGTGCTGGGCCACCTGCCCCAGGTCGGACCGCTCAAGGGCCTGGCCAAGGCCGAGGTCGACGACCGAAAGCTCGTTCATTTTGCGGCCATCATCGGCTCCATGACGCCGCTCGAGCGCGAGAACCCGAAGGTCCTCACCGGGAGCCGGCGCCTGAGGATCGCCAAGGGCAGCGGGCGGCCCGTCCACGAGGTCAATCAGCTCCTCAAGCAGTTCCAGGAGATGCAGCGGATGATGAAGAAGCCCCAGCTCCAAAAGATGCTGGGGAAGATGAAATAGGCGCCCGCTTATTTGCGGCCGAGGACGAGCTCCACGCAATCCAGCCAGAACGGCGCGTACTCCTCCCAGTAGATGAAATTGCAGCCCCAGTGCGGCGCCGGGTCCGACATGAACGCCAGGACGTGGCCGCGGCCGAAGGTCCGTGAGGCCACGAGGGGATCGCCGGTGTCCTTGACCCTCATGAGGACCTTGCCCTCGGGGATGGGCAGGGTCCTGTTATAGCCGAGAAAGGGCGGCATCGTCTGGACCTGGATGTTCTTGAACACGGCCTCGCCCGCCCCGGTCAGTTCAGCGTCGAAGCCCTCCGTGCTCTCGACGAGGTCCTCGTAGTCGAGGCACCGGACCGGGAGGAGCTCGCGGAGGTGCGTCCGGCCCCAGCCGCCCTTACCCTGCTCGCCCGTGAACGAGTACCAGCCGCCGAGGAAGAGGGCCCCCTTGCCCTTCTTGACGGCCTCCACGGTCAGCCGGGTCCGGTCGGGGAAGGTTAGGATGCCGTTGCCGAACTTCTGCCGGTCAAAGAAGCTCGGGGCGAGCTGGAAGAGTTTGGCGTCGATGTCGCTGAAGATGAAGACGTCGTATTCCTCGAGGACACGCTCATAATCGCCCGGGCCGAGCTTGTTGTAGAAATCCCAGGCCGGCACGGAGAGGACGGTGTGCTGGCCCGTCGATTCCAGGGCTTCCTTCAACCACGTCCCGTAATTGAAGATGTCGAGGCCTTTGTGGGAATAGTAGAAAGGGGTTTCCGCGAAGACGGGCCCCGTGAGCACGGCCCAATCGCCGACGTAATAGATCTTGGCCATCGTTCAGCCCTCCTCCCGGCCCGCCGGAGGCACTCGCTCCCGCGGGCGGCTTGGATGATAGGATAGCACCGGTCGGCAGCGCCTCACAAGGGGGATCGCCGAGCCGTCATTTCGGCAGCCCGGCGAGCCTTGCCCTAAGCCGGGAGATGTCGTCGCGGAGGGTCTTGCGGGCGTCGGCGAACCTGTCCGGGAATTCTCTGTCCAGGCGCCCGGCGACGCCCTCGACGCGGGCCAGGAACTCCGCGGCACTCGCCTTGGCCGCGGGCCCCGCAGAAAGGATGCGGTTGAATTCCTCGACGACGCAGTTGTAGTCCGTCCGCGGCACGCCACAGGCCAGGTTACCCGGATAGAGTTCGATGAGGTCCTTGAGGGCCGTCCGCTGCCCGCCCTTCGCGGCCAGGTGGATGACGGCCTGGCCGATCGACCGGGCCGGATCATAAGCCCAGGGGTTCCAGGCAAAATCGGCGCACGTCGAGAGCGGGATACGGTTCGTCTCGTTCTGGGGCGACATGGGGTTGCTCATGTACCCGTAAGCGACCTTGGCCAGTCCTGGCTCCCGGCCCGTGACCGGGCCCAGATGGAGGGCGCCGCTCCTGTCATTGACAGGGTAATTGTCCCAGATGACGAGGCCGTGCCCGACGGCGGCCCGGTAGGCCTCCGCGGCCCGGACGGTGATCCCGCGGGTCACGACCCCGTCGCCGGTCCAGAAGACGAGGACATCCGGGTCGAGGGCTCGGGCCAGCACACCGAGATAGGCCTTGGCGTCGCCGCCGGAGCCGTCGCCCCAGTAATATACGGGGCAGAAGATCAGCCGCGCCTTCGGGTCTTTCTCCCTCAGCCTGGCGAGGACCCGGTTCACCAGCCGGGCCTGGGCTTCGGCGAGCTTGGCCCTGTCCTGACCCTCGACGTTGATGTCGTCGTAGCTGAGGCTGAACCAGCGCACGCCCAGTCCCTGCATCCAGGCGAAGTGCTGCCACAGGTTTCGGAAGTCCTCTTCACTGTCGTAGCGGAGGGGTCTCTCCGAAAAAAGTTGGGGATGGATGGCGAAGCAGAAGCTGATGCGATGTTCCCGGCAGGATCGGACGACCTTTTCGTAGGCCTTCTTTTTCGCCGCCGGGATCGGTTCCCACCAGCGGTTGATGAGCTTCTCCGGGTCGGTGAACATCGACAGATAACAATTCATCAGGAAGTTCATGCGGACCTTGGCGAGGAAGGGAATCTCCGCCAGGTACTGATCGGCCGTCCAGCCCCAGCCCTTCGTGCCGCGGAGCGCGAAGCCCGGCTCTTTTCGGCCCTTCGGCAGGGGCTCGGGGAATTCCCTCATGACCGCCGGCACGACGACCTTGACCCGGCACGGGGTAGCGGAATCGCCACGGGGTGCGCCGCCCGCCGGGCCGGCCGGTAGATTAGCCAGGAGAACCATCGCCAGGGCCAGGACTGAGGCCAGGAGCGGAGATTTCGGTCTGCCCATGCGTTCCTCCTCGTCAAGGCTCCGGGACTTTCTTAGACTAACAATTCGGGTCTCGGGTGTCAAAGACCGCAGCGCGCCGCCGCTCTTTCTGCCCCGGACGGGGTTTTCACGGCCGAGGTTGTCCTCTCCAGGGGACAGGGCTTCAAATTGAGGTTGACTTGCGGCCGAAATTCCGCTATGATTTTTCAGCAATTTAGTTCATTACGGAAGTGAAACCACAATGATCACAATGCGGCTGATGAGATTTGGCGCGAAGAAAAAGCCCTCCTACCGGATCGTCGTCATGGACTCCAAGAAGGCGCGGCAGAGCCAGGCCCTGGACACGCTTGGGTCCTACAACCCCCTTAAAGAGCCGGCGGACGTCCACATCGACCTGGCCAAAGCGAAACACTGGCTTTCGAAAGGCGTTCAGCCATCGAGGACCGTTCAATCTCTCTTGGATAGAGTTTCGGCATCCACGAAACAATCGCAGAAAGCCAAACCTTAAAGGAGGTCACCGTGAAAGAACTCGTGGAAATGATCGCCAAGGCGCTGGTGGACAATCCGGAACGGGTGGTCGTATCCCTGCTTGAGGGGGAGCAGACCACGATCCTGGAACTCAAGGTGGCCCCGGAAGACCTGGGCAAGGTCATCGGAAAACAAGGCCGGACGGCTCGCGCCATCCGGATCATCCTCGGCGCCGCCGGGATGAAGCTCAAGAGGAGATTCAACCTGGAGATCATTGAAAAGAGCTGATCTCGTCAGGTTGGGGAAGGTCCTCAGGAGCCAGGGCCGGGAGGGGCGCCTTAAGATCAGGCTCCATGAGAAGGGACTTCCCGGGGTGGACCTGAAGAAGGTCGTCCTGGAAGGGCCCGGGGGGTTCGAGGAATACGAGGTCGAGTCCCTCGAGCTCGACCGGAATTCGCACTTCCTGAAACTCAAGGGGATCGACACTCTCGCCCAGTCGGACGCCCTGGCTGGGCGAGACGTTTTTATCCCGGAAGCGGGCTTCCGGCCCCTGGAAGGGGGGCGCTATTATGACTTCCAGGTCCTCGGGAGCCGCGTCGTCACGGGCGACGGGACCGAGGTCGGGACCGTCTGCGGCATCCTGCCGGCGGGCGGCCAGGACCTGCTCGTCGTCTCCCGCGGCGACAAGGAATTCTACGTGCCGTTCGTGGAGGCCATCTGCCGGCGCGTCGACCCGGACAAGCGGGAGATCGTCATCGACCCGCCGGACGGCCTGTTGGACTTGAATGAGATTTGATATAATCACGATCTTCCCCGAGATGTTCACCGGTTTCTTTTCCGGCGGCATCGTCGGCCGGGCCCGCGAGAAGGGGCTGGTGGAGATCGCGGTGCACGACCTCAGGGATTACACCCGGGACAGGCACCGGCAGGTCGATGACCGTCCCTACGGGGGACTGGAAGGAATGGTCTTGAAGCCCGAACCGATTTTCGCCGCGGTCGAGGCCGTGCGCCGGGACGCGGACTGCCGCGTCGGCCTGCTCTCCCCGCAGGGCGCGCGGTTCGACTCGGCCCTGGCCCGGGAGCTCGCCTCCCACCGGCAGGTCGTCCTCATCTGCGGCCGCTACGAGGGCGTCGACGAGCGGGTCGCCGGGCACCTCGCCGACATCGAGATCTCGATCGGCGACTACGTCCTCTCCGGCGGTGAGCCGGCCGCGGCCGTCGTCGTGGACGCAGCTTCCCGCTTCGTGCCCGGCGTCGTGGGCAAGGAGGATTCCGTCCGGCACGATTCTTTCGCCGAAGGGATCCTGGACTTCCCCCACTACACGCGGCCGCGGGAGTTCCGAGGCCTGAAGGTCCCGGCCGTCCTGTTCTCGGGCGACCACGGCAAGATCGAACGCTGGCGGCGGAAGAAGGCTCTGGAAAAGACCCTCGAAAAGAGGCCGGACCTCTTGAGCAGCAAGGACCTCGCCCCGGAGGACCGGGCGCTTTTGGAAGAAATTCAGGACGAAAGGAAGACATCATGAACCTCGTCGAATCGTTTGAGGATAAACACCTGAAGAAGGACGTCGAGCCCTTCAACGTCGGAGACACGGTCAAAGTCCACGTCGTCATCAAGGAAGGCGACAAGGAACGCATCCAGATCTTCCGGGGCGACGTCATCGCCCGGCGCGGTTCCGGGATGAAGGCGAGCTTCACCGTCCGGAAGATCTCGTTCGGCATCGGCGTCGAGCGGGTCTTCCCCCTCCACTCGAAGATGGTCCGCAAGATCGAGGTCGTCCGCAAGGGCAAGGTCAAGAGGGCCAAGCTCTACTACCTGCGGAACCTCAAGGGCAAGGCCGCGCGCCTCAAAGAGCAGCAGCAACAGCAGCAGGAGTCCTGACCCTCCGGGCGCCGTGGCCGGCTTCAAGATCGAACGGGAGCTCTTCCGGACGGGCTGCCGGACCCTCGCCGGCGTCGACGAGGTCGGCCGGGGGGCCCTGTTCGGGCCCGTCGTCGCCACGGCCCTCGTCCTGCCTTCCACCTGGTTCCTCCACCGTCCTCCCTCCTGGGCCGGAAAAGTTAACGACTCCAAGCTGCTTTCTCCGACTAAAAGGGTGGAGCTGGCGGGCCTCCTTCTCCGCGAGGCGGAAGCCCTGGGGGTGGGGATGGCCTCCAGCGCCGAGATCGACGAAATGAACATCTACTGGGCGACGCAGGCGGCCATGAAACGGGCCATCGAGGCCCTTGCGGTCCCCGTGGACTGCTTTCTGGTTGACGGCTATCCACTGAAGGGCGTACAGTACCGGCAGATGGGCATCCCGCAGGGGGACCGGAAGTCCGTGTCCATCGCCGCGGCCTCCATCGTGGCCAAGGTCTTCCGTGACGGCCTGATGGACGCCTTCGACGCCGTGTACGGCGGCTACGGCCTGGCCCGGAACAAGGGCTACGGGACGGAGGAGCATTTCCGCGGCCTCCGGGACCACGGCCCGACCGGCCTCCACAGGATGTCGTTCAAGCTTGGATGAGGATGGAGGGGGAAACGCCATGAGCGGCCGCATCGACCGGATCCGAACCATCGAGCTCGCGGAGCGTCTCGTCAAGTCCGGCAAGGTCAAGGAAGCCATCGCCGAGTACGAGAGGCTCGTCGGCACCGACCCGCAGGACGTCGGCACCCTCAACATCATCGGCGACCTCTACATGCGCCTGAACATGACCGACCGGGCCGTCCGGTCGTTCCAGAAGGTCGCCGAGGAATACGAAAAGAGGGGCCTGTTTTCTCAGGCCCTGGCCATATACAAGAAGGTCTACAAGATCCAGCCCCAGGACTCCGACATCTCCCTCAAATTGGCCGACCTCTACACCCAGCAGGGATTCCAGTCCGACGCCAAGGACGAATACCTCAAGACGGCCGCCCGGTTCATCCAGGAGAAGAAGTTCCAGGAGGCCATCCACGTTTACGAGAAGATCTGCCGGCTCGACCGGGAAGACCTCGGCCTGAAGAAGGAGCTGGCCGATCTCTATAAGCAGCAGGGCTACATCGACGCCGCCCTGGAACAGCTCGTCGAGATCGCCGCGATCCGCACGGCGCAGGGCAACTTCGAGGCGGCCGAGGAGCTCCTCCTGGAGGCGCGGTCCCTCAGCCCGGCCGACTCCAAAACGCTCATCAGCCTGGTCGAGCTCTACAAGCGCTGGGACAAGAAGGCGAAGGCCATCGAGCTCGTCGAGACGAGCCTCCGCGACGACCCCGAGAACATCCAGCTCATGAACCTCCTCGGCAACTTTTACTTTGAGGCCGGCGAGACCGCCAAGGCCGAGGAGATCTTCACGGCCGTCGTCACCGGCCACCCCACGAACGTCAACGCCCGGGTCAAGCTCGGCCGCATCCAGATCCTCAAAGACAAGCTCGACGAGGCCTACGAGCTGTTCGAGCCCCTCATCAACAACCTCATCAAGAAGCGCAAGGAGGAGAAGGCCATCGGGCTGCTGGGTCTGATCCTGGAGAGCCAGAGGCCGCACCTCCCCGCCCTCGAGCGCCTGGCCGCCATCTACCGGACGAACAAGGAGTCGAAGAGACTCGAGGTCGTGCTGCGGGCCGTGCTCGATGAGCTGCGGAAGATCGGGGACAGAGAAAAGACGCTCGCCGCCCTGTCCGAGCTCCGTCAGGTCCGGGGCGACGACGCCGAGGTGGCGAAGGAATACCGCGCCCTCCGCAAGGAGATGGGGCTGCCGGACGAGATCGCCGCGGACGACTTCTCCGAGGTCACGGGCAAAGACCGCGAGGCGATCCAGGAGACCCTATCCCAGGCGGACCTGTACATGCAGCAGGGCCTGGTCCGGATCGCCCGCCGCCTGCTCGAGAACCTGACGCTGCGCTATCCCGACGAGCCGCAGATCATGAAGAAGATCGCCGTGCTCGACGAGATCCGGACGCACATTGACGAGGACGAGCTCCGGCGCCGTGTCGAGAAGGCCAGCGCTCTCGAGGCCAACAAGAAGAAGGGCAAGGCCCCGCGCGAGGAGGAGAAGGTCGAGGAGAAGCGGCCCGTCCTCGGACCGTTCGGGCAGGACGTCCTCGAGGGGGACAAGGTCAGCACGGCCGACATCTTCGCCGAGACGGATATCATTCCGTTCATCAGCTCCGAGGGCGGCGAAAGGATGTTCTACGATCTCACCCGCCAGGCCGAGGAAGAGCTCCGCATGCTCAAAGCCGCCCACGAGCGCCAGGTCCAGGGCGAGATGACCCAGGACGAACGGGAGCTCTCGCACATCGTGGCCGATTTCAAGAAGGACCTCCGGGCCAAGGTCAGCGCCGACAACAACGAGATCCACTATCACCTCGGCATCGCCTTCATGGAGCAGGGGCTCTACACCGAGGCCATCGAGGAGTACTCCCAGGCCAGCAAGGACAAGGCCCTGGCCCTCGACTGCTTCAGCCTGATCAGCTACTGCCACCGGCAGCGGCGGAACTTCCCCGACGGCGAGAAGTGGCTGAAGAAAGCGCTCGTCCTGGCCCGGGAGGGGAGCGACCAGTACTACGCCCTGGAATTCGACCTGGCCGAGCTCTGCGAACAGGCCTCGGACAGGGACAAAGCCCTGTCCCTCTACCGGGACGTCATGAACTGGAATTCCGGCTACCGGAATGTCTCTGTGAGGGTCAGCAACCTCGAGACCGGCGTCGACGCCTGACGAACGGCAAAAAAAAGGGGACACGCACCTGAGGTACGTGTCCCCTTTCTTATGTCTATCTTTATTCGATGATCTTGCCCGAGATGATGAGGATCAGGCCTTTGCCGCCGCCGTCGAGCTTCGAAACCCCGACGACGGTCTTTTCGCCCGGCTTGATGTTGAGGGTCGTGCCGATGAGGTCGGTCACGGTGCTATTGCCCTTGGCCGGTTCCACAACGCCGACGGCCACCCGGGGGTCCTCGTGGAATTGCCTTAGGCGGACGAACATCTGGATGAGGGACGACTTCTCGTCCTTGACGACCTTGGGCATGACCCAGAATGCGAAATCGCCCTTATCGCCCATCCGGACCTCGGCCTCGGTGTTGTCCATGGCCCTGACCATGGACGTGTCGAGGAGCGAGTAGGATTTGTACTTGAGGAGGTTCCGGAGCTCCTTGATGACCGGGTCGTTGGCGACGGAGTCCGCGCCCTTTTCCTCCGCGTCCGAGCCCAGCACGAGCTGGACGGTAAACTGGAGGTCGGCCGGCTTGACGTCGATCTGCCGGATGGCCTGGAGGACCTTTTCGACGTTCTCGGGATAGTCACTGATGACGGCGATCCTGTCTGTGGGACCAGGGACAACCCTTCCCTCGTGGCTAAGGTAGGAATTAATGAAGGAGAGGAGGCTTTGTGTCCTCAGGTACTTGAACTGGACGATCTCCTTTTTGAGGGGGGCCTTCGTCTCCGCCTTTTCCTGCGGCGTATCTTCGGCGAAGACCGGGGCGATGACGGCCAGCGCGAAGGCCAGCGTGACGAGGGCCAAGATTCCCTTTTTCATTTTTGATCTCCTTTCCATTCGAAGTTTTTGTTGAAGAACCAGACGACTTGGAGTCCGGTTTCCTGTGAGACTATGGTGACCGAAAGGACGTCCTGCCGTTCCTGGGCCGCGTTCTTGGCCAGGTATTCCGGCTGAACGACGGGAACAGACTTCCCTTTTTTGCCTGCCGGTTTGGGTGGGACCGGCTTGGCCGGCGCGGCTTTGGGCTCTTCCTTCTTCACCACCGCCGCCTGCCGTTCCGCTCCCGAGCCTCGCGATCCGAAGATCGCATCCCTGAACAAGAAGGCCAGCGCGGCGAGGAGGATGACGGCGGCGATTCCCGAAGCCAGGGCCCAGCGCGGCCGGAGCCCCGCCGGCGAGCCGGCCTTTTCCGTCCCCTTTGCCGTCGCCCGGGCTATGAGCGCCTTCCACTCGGCCCCGGACCAATCGCCGGCGCTCTCTTGCCGGGCCGAGGCCTTGACCCGTCCGATGGCGTTCCGGTAGCCCTCGAGCTCCTCGCGGCAGCGCGGACAACGGTCGAGATGGGCCAGGAGTTTCCGCTCTTTCCGCGCGGCGAGATCGCCGCCGGCGAGGAGCGGCAGATATTTTTGGACCATCTTGCAGGTCATCGTCCTTCCTCCAGATGGGGGAATCGATCCCGAATCGCGTCCCGGATCTTGCGGCGGGCGGATGAGAGGCTCACGCGAACCGAGATGCTCGAGCAACCGAGGGCGCGGGCCGTTTCTTTGATATCCAGCTCCTCGAGGTCCCTCAGGATGAAAACCTCCCGCTCCCTCGGTCCGAGCATGGATAGGCACCGCTCGAGGTCGGAGCGGATCTCCCGGGCGTGACGGCCCGCTTCAGGATCATCGGCCGGCGCGAGGTCGCGGCCGGCCTCGACGGCCATGTCCGCTTCCCTCCGCCTCTCGCGGAGGCGGTCGCGGGCGTGGTTCGCCGCGATCTGGAAGAGCCAGTTCCGGAAGCTCCGGGAGGGATCGTAGCGGCCGAGGTACTTGTAAGCCCGGAGCAAGGCCTCCTGGGCGACCTCCATCGCGTCTTCCCGGTTGCCGGTCAGCCGGAAGCCGAGCGCGAGCAGCGACTGCCGGTAGGGCGTGACCAGAGGCTCGAACGCCTCGCTGCGGCCGGCAAGAACCATCGTCACGAGCTCCTTCTCCGTTTCCTTCATCCGCATAGGTATACCCGCGGCGGGCCGATAATGTTAAGAGAATCCTTTATCGCTTTTCTTGGGGGGATCTCGTCGCGGCCCCGCTGTGGAGGTAAGCGTCGAGCTGGTAGAGCGAGGCGGCGGCGACGGCGTTCGTATTGTACCAAGTGTGCCCGCAGTTCTCGCCAGTGGCTTTGCCATTCTCCAGCCACCGGGTCCCCCAATTGGAGATGGAGCCGTCCGCGAACTGCTGGGCGCAGATGGCGTTCGCGGCAGCCATGGCCTTCTCGAGGTACGCTCTCTCGCCGGTCGCCCGGTGGAGTCCGATGAGCGATTGGATGTAATAGCCCGTGTGCCCCTCCATCGGCCACCAGCAGGCGAACTGCTCGAAGACCAGGGGCCCTTTGAGGGGCACCGGATGGGCTTCGCTCTCGGGCCCGAAGAGCGTGAACTGGTCCTCGACGAACCGCAGGAGCTTCTTGGCCAACGGCATGTACGAGGGGTCGTCATCCTTGTGCTGGCAGAGATACTGCACCAGGAGCTGGGCTTCCCAGTGGGTCAGGTTCTGATAAGGCTTCGCCTCGCCGATGTCTTCGTATCCGCCCTGCCAGTGGCTCGTCTGCGCCGGATAGGCCGTCATCCATTGGACGGCGCGCGCGGACGCCATTAAGAGGTCCGGCTCCACGCCATGCGGGGCGAGCGCGTCGACGAGGAGCGAAAACTGGATCCCCCCCGTCGAGAACGCCTCCACGACCTCGCCGGTCCGGGGGTCGACGCGGTAGGGAAAACTGCCGTCCGGGGCCTGGAAGCGCTTGGTCACCCGGGCGATGTGGCGCGCATACTCGAGATATCTCGCATCGGACGTCGCCTCATAGAGACGGACTAGGCTCAGCCCGATCCAAGAGGCCCGGAGCAGGTTGACGCTCTTGCTCTCGACTCCGCCGAAGAACTTACCGCGCGCGATCGTCGTGTACGGGAAAAGCGGCAGGGCTCCCGAATCGGGGAGGCGGTTCGCGAGGGCCCAGTCCGCCGCGGCCCGGGCCAGGCGAAGGGTCGTTTCACGCTGAGGACGGCTGGCCCCGGAGTGCGCCAGCATCGCGTAAATGATCGCGGGAACGATACAGCCGGGGTAACCTTCGCCGTGACCGTCTGGCCAAAGCCTGGCGCGGTACTCGAAATACTCGCGATAGTCCTTCAAAACGTAGCCCGGTCCAAGGCTCGCCGGTGTTGGCACTGGGCAGGGCGAGGCGGCCGACCAGATCCAGACCGGCACTCCCGGCTCCCGATACGGGGCCCGGCCCGAGTCGGCGATACGCACGAGCCAGGCGATGTTCCGGTCCGCGGCCGCGACCCAATCCGCCGCTGGCTCATGGAATCCCCGCCAGTCGGGCGCCTTGACGCGCTCGCTCGTCTCCTCGGCCAGGACACGGCCATTCGCGTCGAGCCATTGCATGGTGAGCTTGAACTTCTTCACTGGCACCCGGTCCCAGACCGGAGCCAGGTCCAGCCGCGGTCCGCGTGATTCGACGGCCCAATGTTCCCCGCCGGACTCCACGGACGCCCGGAACTTCGCCGTCCCCGGCAGAGCCAGGAGCTGGAAGACCGGCGGGTCGATGAACTGCCGGCTGTAGGCGTTCCAGCTCACGATCCGGCTATCATCCCCTCGGGCCCCTGGAACGACGAGGCCTGCCACGACCGCACAAGCCAGGAAGATAATGCGAGGCCTTCTCATCATGACCGGTCTCCACGCCTTCCTGACACGGATGTCACGCCGCGGACCTCGCGAGGGGCCGCGTCAGGCAGGTCGGGCCGCCGGCGCCCTTGACCGAGATCTCGCCCCCCGAGTACGTCAATACTTCGATCCCGGCTTTCTCTAAAAGGGCACGGGTTCGCGGGTTCCCGTCGAGCGCGAGGCACTTGCCCGGGGCGACCGCGAGGACGTTCGTGGCCATCGTGGCGTATTCCCCCTCCGGGACCTCGAGGAGCCCGAAGCCGCTTTCGAGGAGACGCTGCCGGAAGGGCACGGGCAGGAGCCGCGAATAGACGAGGAGCTTGCCCCGGTCGACCGGGCTCAGCATTGACATCAGGTGAAGGACATCGCCCGGCCCGTCCCAGTGGGGGAGCGGGACCTCGACGACCTCGCGGACAAAGCTCGCGGTCATCTCGCGCAGCTGCCGGATGCCCTCGGCGTTTGTCCGATAGCCGTGGCCGACGGCTACGGTCTTCTCGTCGAGCCAGACGACGTCGCCGCCTTCGAGCGCCCCAGGGCTTCGGACCCGCCCGAGGACCGGCCAGCCGGAGACGGCGGCGAAATCACCGACGGCATCGGGCTCTCCCCGCCGGAGGGCCTTTCCCATTCGGCAAAGGATGAGCCCGCGCTCCGTCGCCAGGGCCGCGTCGCGGACGTAGATCGAGTCGAGACTCGTCCTCGGGTCCTCGGGCAGGAAGGAGATCTCTGGGGTGAATCGACGCAGGATGTCCACGAGCCGGTCGTACTCGTCGACCGCCCTGGCGAAATCCGGCTCGCCGGTAAAATGGAGGGCCTGCCACTGGCCGCGAACGTGGTCCTGGCCGAGCCACGCCTGGCGCGGATGCTTGAGGAGGAGCGCCCGGATGGGAAGGACCTCGGAATGGGTATTCGTGACCATGGGTCAGTCGAAGTTTTTTTCCCGTTGCCAAATCTCTGCCGGCGAAACGCGCAACCCGCGGCAGACATAGATGGGCATGTCGTTCTCATATGGCATGCAGTACTGGCAGGTGTGCACGGCGGCGAGCGTCACCAGGTCGCAGCTCTTTCTGTGGTCCTCGATCCTGCCGCGGAGGACGATGACCGTCCGGAAGCCCTCCTTCGGGTATCCCCAGAACCAATAGCTGTTGTGCGTTGATATCACCCGGGGGAGGGGATACTTCGTCGCGTAGTACTCAAGGGCCCCCGCCTCGCCGTAGTTCCCCGCCAGGACGACGGTCGAGCTCTTCTCCGCCTCGGGCAAGGTCAGGTAGACCGCCGATACATCCCTGGCCAGCCCCTCCCAGCCGAACATATCGGCGAAGTACTGCGGCAATTCCGAGAGCCTTTTGTTCTCGGAGGTCGAGGGTTTGGCGCCGAGCTCAGCCTGATACTTGATGAACGTTCCGACCGGCAGGACGGGAACGGCGAAGGGAAGGATCATGAGCGAGGTCGCCGTGCTCAACACGGCGAGCGAAGCCACCGCCCAGGCGCGCCGGCCCCGCCCGGCCCAGCGCTCGATGGCCACGCCGCCCGCGGCGAAGAGAATCGTGTAAGCCGGGCCGAGATATTCCGCCTTGGTGTGGGGGTTAGCCAGGAGAACGGCGAACGCCGCGAGGTAAATGATCCCCAGGACACGATACCTCCGTCCCTCGCGGCCCAAGAGAAGAAACAGCAGTCCCGGCACCCAGATCAGCATGTTGATGGGGTTAAGGAGGAGGGCCTGGCCCGCGAGGAAGTCCAGCCGCGTCAGGCCGGAGTACTTGCCCGAGGTCGCGTTGCGGATGAACTCGAGATGGGCGAAATCGTGGGTGATGTTCCAGACGACGAACGGGCTGAAGACGACAAGCGCGATGCCCGCCGCCGCGTAAGGCCACGGGGTCGCCAGGTGTTTCCGGAGGTCCGTCAGCAGGAGCCCGGCCGCGAGCCCGACCCCGAACCAAAGAAAGTCGATCTTATTGAGAAGGCCCAACCCCATGACGATCCCGAGGGCGACCCAAAGGCCCGGCCGGCTCCTGTCGACGATGAGCACGAGGAGATAGGCGGCCAGGGCCCAGAGAAGCTCGGCGAAGGCGTTCATCTGAAAGATACCGGCGTGGCCGATGATGATGGGCGCCAGGAAGACGGCCAGGCAGGCCAGGGCGACGGCCGTTCGCCTTCCACCGAGTCTCAAGGTGATGAGGCCGCCGAGAAGGACGGTCAGCGCGTGGGCGAGGGCCGGCAGGACGCGCAACCCCAGCTGGGATAAGCCGAAGACGGCCCGGCTCGCCGCCAGGAGCCACATCGCGAGCGGCGGCTGGTCCACGTATCCGGCGGCCAGCCGCTTGCTGCAGGCGATGTAATAGAATTCGTCCCGAAAGACGCCGTAGCCGCCGAAGGCGTTGACCAGCAGGTGGAAGGCCAGGGCCGCGAAGGCGAAGCCGAGGATGACCGCCAGGCCGCCCCTCTGTCCAGGCCCGCCGTCCCGGGCAAGCCTGCCCTCCGCCGCCATCTTCACCTCCCGGACGGGTTTGACAGTCATTATGGGGGCAAGCCCGGCGGCTGTCAACGGGCGCATTGACCGGCATCGGCGGGTTGTGGTATATAAACCTCTTTGGCACAGACGATAAGCTTTTCATGAAGACGACGAGCGTCCCGTTCCCCGAGCGGCGTCCCTTCCCTCGTTTCTTCCCGTTTCCGCGCCAAGGCCGATCATAAACTTCATCGATAAGGATGGTGAGCATGGACGAAACGAAAACCCCACTCCCCGAGGGCAAGACCCTTTCCCGCCGGACGTTCCTGACCGCGTCCGCTGCGGCCGCGGCCGGCGCCATGGTCGTGCCTCGCCACGTCATCGGCGCGACGCCGAGACGGAAGGCGCCGAGCGACACGGTCAACATCGCCTGCGTCGGCGTCGGCGGCATGGGCTATTCCGACACGCGCGGCGTGCGATCGGAGAACATCGTCGCCCTCTGCGACGTGGACGACGAACAGATGGCCAAGCTCCTCCGCTCCGACGAGCTCGAGCCGAAGGAGAAGGCCATGTACGAGAAGGCGGCGAAATACCGCGATTTCCGCCGCATGCTCGAGAAGGAGAAGGGCATCGACGCCCTCACCGTCACCGTGCCCGATCACAACCACGCCGTCATCGCCATGACGGCCATCAAGCTCGGCAAGCATGTCTATGTCCAGAAACCCCTGACCCACACCATCAAGGAAGCGCGCCTGCTGGCCAAGGCGGCCAAGGAGGCGAACGTTGTGACGCAGATGGGCAACCAGGGCCACTCCAAGGAAGGCGCGCGTCTCATCTGTGAGTGGATCTGGGACGGGGCGATCGGCAACGTCAATGAGGTCCACGTCTGGACCAATCGTCCCATCTGGCCCCAGGGGATCGATGCCCCGAAGGAGATCCCGTCGGTGCCGTCGACCCTCGAGTGGGACGTCTGGCTCGGCCCGGCGCCCTACCGGCCCTACCACCCGGCCTACTGTCCCTTCGCGTGGCGCGGCTTCTGGGACTTCGGCACCGGCGCCCTGGGCGACATGGGCGCCCACCTTCTCGACCAGCCGTTCTGGGCCCTGAAGCTCGGCTACCCGACGAGCGTGCAGGCGAGCTCGACGCCGTTCACGAAGGACTGTTATCCCTGGGCCGAAGTCGTCACCTATGAGTTCCCCGCGCGCGGCACCATGGGACCGGTGAAGCTGACCTGGTGGGACGGCGGACTGACGCCCCCCCGCCCGACGGAGCTCGAGGACGGGCGGATGATGGGGGACGAGGGCGGCGGCGTCCTCTTCCGGGGCGACAAGGGCCTCCTGATGTGCGGCACCTACGGCGAGAACCCGCGGCTCATCCCCGAGTCCCGGATGCAGGAGTACAAACGGCCGGAAAAGACCATCCCCCGCTCGCCCGGCATCCGCGAGGAGTGGATTGAGGCCATCAAAAAAGGGACGAAATCGACGACCGATTTCTCCTACGCGAGCCCGCTGACGGAGGTCATGCTCCTGGCTAACGTCGCCGTCCGTCTCAAGGACAAGAACATGAAGCTCCTTTGGGACGGCGAGAAGATGCAGTTCACGAACCTGCCGGAAGCGAACCAGTATCTCCACTTCGACTATCGCCCCGGCTGGAGCCTGTAGAAGACAAAGAGCGACAGTCCCCCCGGGAGCGGACTGTCACTAGATCCTGCTGACCGAGGTAACGAATGAAGAAAACCAACCGCCTTGCACTCACGGCCGCCGCCGTCTTCCTGTGTCTGACGGCCGGGGCCCAGACCAAGTGGCAGATCCACGACCTGAACCGGCCCATGGCCCCGGTGATCACGCCCGGCCCGGCCGGGCCTCCTGTCCCCGCGCCCTCCGATGCCGTCGTCCTCTTCGACGGCAAGGACCTCTCCAAGTGGACCGACGCCAAGGGCCAGCCGGCCCGCTGGAAGGTCGAGAACGGATACATGGAGGTCGTCCCCGAAACGGGCTCGATCCGGACGGTCCAGGGCTTCGGCGACTGCCAGCTCCACGTCGAGTGGATGGCCCCGTCGCTGGCCAAGGGCGAAGGCCAGGACCGCGGCAACAGCGGCGTGTTCCTTATGGACCTCTACGAGGTCCAGGTCCTCGACTGCTATAACAACAAGACCTACGCCGACGGCCAGACCGCGGCTATCTACGGCCAGTACCCGCCGCTCGTCAACGCCTGCCGGCCGCCGGGAGAGTGGCAGACCTACGACATCGTTTTCCATCGTCCTCGCTTCGGCAAGGACGGCCAGGTCCTCTCCCCGGCCCGGATGACGGTTTTCCACAACGGGGTCCTCGTCCACGAATGCGCGACGCTCACCGGCCCGACGGCCCACAAGGCCCAGCCGGCCTACAAGATGCACCCCGACAAGCTCCCGATCTCCCTCCAGGACCACGGCCATCCGGTCCGCTTCCGCGACATCTGGCTCCGGAATCTGGAGTGACCATGGATAAACGATGCATCCTGATCCTCCTCCTCGGCCTGGCCGCCGCGGTGGCGTTCGCCGGGCCGGGCCAGGCCCCGGCCAAGCCGAAGACCGCCCTCATCGTCTGGGGCGGCTGGGAAGGCCATGAGCCCAAGCAGTGCGTCGACATCTTCGCCCCCTGGCTCGAGTCGCAGGGCTTCAAGGTGGAGATCTCCCACACCCTCGACGCCTACCTCGATTACGAAAAGCTCAAGACGCTCGACCTCATCGTCCAGGTCTTCACGATGGCCACGATCACGCCCGAGCAGGAGAAGGGGCTTCTCGAAGCGGTCAAGAGCGGCGTCGGCCTCGCCGGCTGGCACGGCGGCCTGGCCGATTCCTTCCGCTCCAACACGGAATACCAGTTCATGGTCGGCGGCCAGTGGGTCGCCCACCCCGGCGGGGTCATCGACTACGACGTCGACATCACCAAGCCCAACGACCCGATCGTCAAGGGCCTCAAGCGCCGCTTCCACATGAAGTCCGAGCAGTACTACATGCACGTCGACCCCGTCGACGAGGTCCTGGCGACGACGACGTTCTCCGGCCAGTACGCGCCATGGACGAAGGGCGTCGTCATGCCGGTCGTCTGGAAGAAGCACTACGGCAAGGGCCGTGTGTTCTACACGTCCCTCGGGCACGTCGCGGCCGACTTCAACGTGCCCGAAGCCCGCGAGATCGTCAAACACGGCATGCTTTGGGCCGCGCACGTCATCGAATAGGGACGCGGCGCGGGGGAAGCGATGGCCATGAAAGGACGGACATGATGGGTATCGAGCCTGCACCGGTCGAATCCTCTTACCCTGAACCTCGCCCCCTGACCCTTTCGTTCGGCCCGCCGGTCGAGCGGGAGTTCATGGACGACTACCTCGGGAAGTCTCTGGGGCAGATCCGGCTGACAATCGTCGTCACCGCGGTCTTTTACAGCCTGTTCGGCATCCTGGACGCGGCCGTGGCCCCGGCGGCGGCGCGGACGCTCTGGCTCATCCGTTTCGCCGGGTTCCTGCCGGCAAGCGCCGTGGTCTTTCTCCTGACTTACTCGGGAGCCTTCCGCCGCGTCTGGCAGGGTGTGCTCGCCCTCTGGAGCCTGCTCGGCGGGCTGGGGATCGTGGCCATGATCGGCGCCGTCCGGAGCGAAGTCCAGAACTCCTACTATGCCGGCCTGATCCTCGTCTTCATCGTCCTCTACACCTGGTCCCGGGTCCGGTTCGTCTGGGCCACGCTCACGGGCTGGGTGATCGTCCTCGCCTACGAGATCGTGACCCTCGGCTTCCTCCGTTCCCCCGCCCAGGCCATCTGGACGAACAACTTCTTCTTCATCGGTGCCAACATCCTCGGCATGCTCGCCTGCTACTCGATCGAGCGCTACGCCCGGGCGGATTTCCTGAAGGAGCGCCTCCTGCGGGAGGAGCAGCAGAAGGTCCGGCTGGTGAACCGGGAGCTCAACGAGAAGAACGAGGAGCTCCGGGGCCTGGCCGAGGTCGACGACCTGACCAAGATCCCCAACCGGCGGATGTTCGAGCAGGAGCTGAAGCGGGCCTGGCGCCGGACCGTCCGGACGAGCCGGCCCATAAGCCTTCTGCTCTGCGATGTCGACAATTTCAAGGCCTACAACGGCGCCTACGGTCAGCAGGCCGGCGATGAATGCCTGGCCAGGATCGCCCGTGCGGTTGCCGGCTCGGCCCGGCGGCCCGGCGACTACGCGACGCGCTACGGCGGCGCCGAGTTCGCCGTCATCCTGCAGGACACGGGCCTCGAGGGCGCCCAGCACGTCGCGGAGCGGATCTGTGTCGCCGTCCGCACTCTGGCCATCCCCCACGCCGGCTCCGCCGCGGCGAAACAGGTCACGATCAGCGTCGGCGCGGCCTCGATCCAGCCGACTCACGAGGGTGAGCCGGACGCCCTGATCCGGAAAGCGGACGAGTGCCTTTACCAGGCCAAGGGGGAAGGGCGGGACCGGGCCGTGGTCGCCAAGGCCTGACCCTCGGATCGGCCTGTGCCCGGCGTTTCGCCCGGCACCCCCGGAAGCTGGAGGCAGACGGAAATGCGAAAAAAGCCTTACGCGCTGTTCGCCATGGGCTGCTTGCTCGCGGCGGCCCTGTTCGCGGCGGGGCAAAGCCTAAAGCCCGACAGCCGCCTGACCGGCCTGCTCGGGACCGTGCGCCGGGCCCACCCCGTTCCTGGACTGGCCGGGGCGATCCTGACCGGCCAGGGGCTCGAGGCCATCGGGGCGGTCGGGATCCGCAAGATGGGCCTGGACGTTGCGGTTACCGTCGAAGACGAATGGCACATCGGGTCGGACACGAAGGCCATGACGGCCGCGATGATCGGCGCGCTCGTCGAGCGGGGCACGCTCAAGTGGGAGACGACCCTCGAAGAGGTCTTCCCCGACTCGGCTCCGTCGCTGCCGCCGGCACTCCGGAAAGTCACGCTCCTCCACCTTCTTTCCCACCGGGCCGGGCTCCCCGCCGATATTCCCTGGGGCCTCGTCCCGCGCACGGGGACGACCAGGGACCAGCGACTGGCGGTGATCAAGATCCTGGCCTCGCTTAAGCTTGCCGCCGAGCCGGGCGCCAAATTCTTATACTCGAACCTCGGATACGTCGTGGCGGGGGCGATGGCCGAAAAGGCCGCCGATGCCTCGTGGGAAGAATTGCTGAAGAAGCTTCTCTTCGACCCCCTGGGGATGACGGGGGCCGGCTTCGGCGGCGTCGGCACGCCGGCGCGGGTCGACCAGCCGTGGCCCCACGGCGAAGACGGCTTGCCCGCCAAGGGCAACGGCCCCGACATGGACAATCCTCCGGTCATGGGACCGGCGGGCACGGTCCACCTCCCGCTCGCCGACTGGTCGAGATTCGTCGCCGACCAGCTGCGGGGCGACCGGGGCGAAAAAGCTCTGCTGAAGCCCGAGACCTATAAAAAGCTCCACGCGCCTCCCTTCGGGGGCGATTACGCGCTCGGATGGATGGTCGTTGAGCGCGACTGGGGCGGGGGGACGGTCCTGACACACTCCGGCAGCAACACGATGAACTTCGCTGTGGCCTGGCTGGCGCCCGCGCGCGATTTCGCCGTGCTCGTCGTATGCAATCAAGGCGGCCCGGCCGCCTTCAAGGCCTGTGACGAGGCCGCATCCGAGCTTATCAAACTGCATCTCGCCGCGAAGGGAGCCGAGTCCCGCTGAAACCCGTTCTCGATGAAGATCAAGGTTCTCGGCACGAGGGGCGAGATCAAGGAGAGCGCGCCGCGCCACTCCCGTCATTCGGGGCTCCTTGTTGATGGTCGGCTGCTCTTCGATCTGGGTGAACGGGAATTCCTCGCAACGGGGCCGGAACGGGTCTTCATCACCCATCTCCACCCGGACCACGCGTTTTTCGTGAGAAAGCCCGCCCCGCTCGGCGTCCCCGCCTACGCTCCGGAAACACGGGCCGGCGTGCCCGAGCTCCGAGTCTTCCCGGGGACGATGTCCTATCGCGGCTATTCCATCCGGGCCATCCCCACCCACCACAGTCTCAAGGTGAAGTCCCAGGCCTATCTCGTCGAAAGAGGCAGCCGGCGTCTTTTCTACACGGGCGACATGTTCTGGATCAACAAGGAGTATCACCCGCTCATCGGACACGTCGACCTCGTCGTGACCGAAGCGAGCTTCCTCCGCCGGGGCGGGATGATCCGGCGCGACCGGGCCACGGGTGTCGCCTACGGGCACGCCGGCGTGCCGAACCTCGTCGAACTCTTCGCGAAATTCACGACGCACATCCTTCTCGGCCACTTCGGCTCATGGTTTTACGAGGACGCCCGCGGAGCGCGGCGCGCGATCGCCGCGCTCGGCAGGGAACACGGCGTCGACGTCCGGGCCGGCTACGACGGCTACGAGCTGGACCTCGGCGATCTGAGATAGGCGTCCCACAGGTCCCGACGGACGAAGAGCGAGAGGACGACTTCCGGTCGGAGCCCGTAGAAGGCCGACTGGTAGCCCTCGCCCAGGGCCCGCGCCGCCGCGGCGGCGAAACCGGCCGATGCGATGACGACCGGCGCGTCGCGGACGTCCCCGGCCGCGGCGGCGTCCGTCCAGTATCCGACGCGCTCGAACCGCCGCAGGTACCAGGGGAGAGGCCAGGTCTCGTCCGGCGCGGCCACGACCTTGACGAGGAGCCGCTCGTGCTCGGGCGACACGGCGGCGATCCCCTCGACCGCGCGCACCAGCTTCAGGAAATCCGGGCTCGTCTGGGCGTAGACATAGGGGTTTGTCGGGTTGGCGTAGTCGACGAAGTTGGCCCGGTAGTCCTGGAAGCCCAGGTTGAGGAACCCGGGGGCCATGACGGCCAGGACGACGACCTGGACGATGCGGAACTTCCCCGTCCGCAGGAGCAGGCCGGCGCCGTTGCCGGCGAGGAGGACGAGGCCCAGGGTGAAGGGCAGGGCGTTCCAGGGCGTCTTGTAGGGGATGAAGGAGTACGCGGCCAGTGTGACGGCCGTGAAGAAGAAGACGAAGCGGACGAGCCGGGGGTGGCCGTCCTTGCCGGGGGCCGGGGCGAAGGCGAAGATGCTGCCGGCGACGGCCAGGGCCACGATGAAGGCCTCGCTCCAGAGCGGCCCGTGGCCGAAGCGCGCGTAGAGCAACGTCCTGATGTAATGATACCAGGGCTGGGTGTGAAGGCCCGGGCCGCCGGCGCGGTGAAGGTATGTGCCGAACGCGGCCAGGGAATCGGCCAAGCCGGCCGGGTTCTTCAGGAAGGACGTGAAGAGGAGCCAGGCCGGGACGATGGCCGCGGCCAGGAAAATGGCCGCGTGGAGGACGACGGCCCCCGCCTTCCAGGGCGTGGCCTCCGGCGTCTTCGGCCGCAGCAGACGGTCGATGAGCGCCGCCGCGGCCAGGGCCCCGAACAGGATGACGGACGTCTCCTTGGTCGCGTACATCATGCCCGCGGCCAGCCCGGCCGCCGCCGCCCACCAGCCGGAGCGCGTCCGGAGGTATCGCCAGCCGGCAGCGACGAGGCCGGCCAGGAAGAAGACGAGCAGCGTTTCCTGGATGTAGAACCGGCAGTAATACGTCAGCGACGGGGAGAGGGCCGCGAGGACGGCCGCGGCGGCGATCGATTCGCGGGCGAGCCCGCCGGCGAAGAGAAGGAAGAGGAGGATCATCGCGGTCCCAAGGAGGGCCGGGACGAGCCGCAGCGCCGTTTCGCTCACGGCGGCCAGCGACCGCGCCCCGAGGGCCCGGGCCACGGGCAGCGTCAGGTAGTAGAGAGACGGGCCGTGGTGGTCGGCCGGGTCATAGCGGTACTCGCCCCGCTCGAGCAGGGCCCCGAACTTGACGGCCTGGTTGGCCTCGTCCGAATGCATCGGACGGACGCCCAGGCGGACGGTCCGGAAGAGAAGCGCGCCGAGGACGGCGCAGATGACGAGCCCGCGGAAGGCCTTAGGTGTCATTTGGCGGGAAGGCCGTAGACCTCGACCTCAACATAGTGGTTCATGTCGTTCGACGTGTTCCCGGCGCTGTAGAGCCGGACGTAGCGGGCCTTGATGCCCTTGGCGTCGACGAGCTTGCCCTCGTAGGTTTCGATATACTCCTTATCCTTGCCGATGCCGAGGCCCGAGGAGTTGTCGTGGTCGTTGTTGAAGAGCGTTGTGACGCCGTTGATGAAGTCCTTGTCGTCCGAGACCTGGACCGCGACGTCGCGGTAGACGCGGGCCTGGCTGTGATAGTGCCAGACGACGACGGCCGAGAGCGACTGAGACTTGCCGAGGTCGACCTGGACCCATTGGAGGCCGGGCCCGAGCTCGACGTAATAGCCGTCCTCGCCGGACTTCTTTCCGTCGGTGATGAACGAAAGCTCGCCGATGACCGGCTCCTTGTCGCTCGCCGTGACGGGCTTGGCGGCCGAGAGCAGGACCGTCCCCACTGGCACCAGGAACGGCCCCCGCGGCCTTCCGGTGATGGGCTCGAGGTTCGGCGTGCGGATGTTCTTGGGCGTCCCGACGAACATGGGCTTGGGCAGCTGGAGCTTCAACGCCTCCTTGCCCTGCTCCTGAGAGCCCTCCTGCGCCGCCGGGAGGGCCAGGGCCAGGCCGAGGACGGCGATGACGGCCAACGAGAACGCTCTCTTCATGCAGAACTCCTTGTCTCTAGGACTGAGCGATGGCTTTCGCGTTGAATATTCTACACTTTTTTCCCGGGTTTATCACGAGGGCCCAGACCTCGGGATGGCTCTGGCAGTAGCGGGCGACCTCACCGGTCCGCATGACGAAGAAGGCCGTGGAAAGGGCGTCGGAGACGGTGGCCGAGGGGTGCGCGGCCCAGGCGGCCAGGTGGGCGCGGGCCGGACGCCCCGTCCGGGGGTCGACAATGTGCTCGCCCTTGACCTCGGTGCCCGAGCCGCTCAGGGCCAGGCCGCAGAGCCGGACCCGGCGCGGCGCCCCCGGGCATCCCCAGGCCGTCGCGATCCCGACCGGCCAGCCCGCTCCGCGGGCGCGGGGGCCCGGGCCGAGGCCAAGGGCCGTGCTCGTCCCGGCGTGGATGAGGGCGTCGCCGACGCTCCAGTCGGCGAGGACCTCGCGGGCCCGGTCCAGGGCGTAACCCTTGCCCAAGGCGCCGAGGTCGAGGGCGAGCGTGAGGGCCCTTTTGCGCGAGCGGCCGGCGTATCGCTCGACCTCGAACCCGCCCGGGACCATCCGCACGCCGAGGAGGCTGAGGAGGTTGGGCGGGATATCGCCCCCGGGGACTGCCCCCTTCGGAGACTCTCTCCATCTTGCCGAAGGGGACCGTCCGTCCTTGCTCCCGGCCCTCCACTTGCCAGGCTTGGCGAGGAGGGCCCCGCTAAGAAGCGGGGCTGCCCGCGGCCGGACGGGTCTGGTGAAAAGCGGGACTGCCCGGTAGTTGACGTCGAAGGCGCCCGAGGTTTCGGCCTGGACGCGCGCCGCGACCGCCAGGCACTCGACGGTCTCGACGCCGACCATCATCCGCTCGCCCGGCCGGAGGCGGCTCGTCCGGCTGATCTCGCTCGACGGGTCGAAGCGGCTGAAGAGGCGCTCGATGCGGTCGATCTCGTCGAAGGCGGCCCGGGCGGCCTGGCCCGAGTATTCCTCGGACTTGCCGGCGATGAGGACCTCGAAGACGGTCGTCATCGCCTCATGCGCGAACTTGTAAAGAGGGACAGTCCTCTTTGAAGAGCTCATAAATAGGGTCCTGTCGCGGCCGTTACACGTTCTAACGGGTCCTGTCACGGTGCGTCACCGTCCGGCCTCGGCTCCACCGGCAGAGAGCGGACTCTGGGGAGCGACCATCAGAAGTCCGGCGCAGTGGCCCGGAGCCGAACTTCTGAGAAATATCCGGAACGAGTCTTAGGATATTCCCCTTGTCCCCTGATCTCATTTAGGATATCTCCCAGAAGCGCGGCATCGAGTCGCTCTGCCGCGTTTCTGCCGGTCGCTCCTAAGAATTCGCTCCCCGCCGGCGGGCGGTGACTGGCACCGTGCCACCCGTCCCGTGGGAAACGTATTCCGCCGGGCGCCCGGCGGCCGGCGTCATTCGGTCTTCTTCGGCTTGCCCACCCGGCCGATGAAAAGCGAGATGACAAAGAGGAGGCCGGCCATGGCTGCGGCGATGCGCAAGCCGGCCTGGACGGAACTGCCGGCGCTCACGTCGCCGATGAGCTTTGGCACGAAGGTCCCGCCGAGCAGTCCGACGGCGAAGATGATGCCGAAGATGCTGCCGTAGAGGGCCGGCTCGAACTTGGCGAAGGTCACGCCGACGATGGTCGGGAAGATCGGGGCGAAGGCCAGGCCGGTGAGCACGATGGCAGCGATCGCCAGGGCCGGGCTCTTCGTGACGATCATACCGACGATGGCGATGACCGAGAGGAGCGAGGTCGCGGTGATAACCTTCCCCCCCATGGCCGTTAGGTTCCTCATGGCCGAGGCCAGGAAGCGCCCGACCATCATGGCCACCCCGAAGAGCGAGAGGGCCAGGCCGGCCTTGACGACCGCGCCCGCGGCCTCGCTGCCGCCCAGGAGGTCCGTCATGAGCGTCTTGATCCAGGTGGCCATGGAGACCTCGAGCGACATGTAGCAGATGAGGGCCAGGCCGGCGATGAGGACGGCCGGCTTGCCCAGGAGCTTGACGGCCATCGAGAATTTGTACCCGGTCGCGGCCGGCGGGAACTTCGTGGCCAGCGCGAAGACCAGGAAGACAATGGCCAGGGCGCCGATGATCGTCACGGACATGCTGTAGCTCAAGTGCATCGACTTGAGGAAGAGAGTGAAGAGGAGCGGCGTGAGGACGTAGCCCAGGCCGAAGAAGGCGTTGCCCAGGTTCGAGGCCCGGGCCGGATCCTTGGCCTCGAACAGCACGATGGGGATGAGCGTGTTGCCGACGGTGTTGAGGCACATGGCCCCGACGCCGAGGAAGACGCAGGCCAACCGGACGACGGCGTAGCCCGGGGCGAAGGCGAGCAGGAACATGCTGCCGCCCGTGACCAGGAAGCCCAGGATGGCGATGGGCTTGTAGCCGAACTTGTCGACGAGCGGGCCGATGATGAGCTGGACGATGCAGCAGGTCAGGAAGAGGGCCATGACCAGCGATCCGAATTGGCCGTCGTTGATGCCGAGCGAGGCCTTCAGCTCGACTGAGATCGAGCCGAGGATGATGAAACAAATGGCGACCGAGAAGACCGACATGAGGGCCACGACCGCCGTCATCTTTTTCATGGTTTTCCCCCTAGGTGAGAGATGTCAGGATGCGCCCCGTCCGCGTCCGCAACCGGATCTCGCCCGGGGCTGTAGGACAAGGCTTGGTCATTCGAGCCTGAACATATCATTCCCCGCGAATTCTTGTCAACCGGCCGGGAAGCTGCCAGGACGAAAAGCACACCTCCTGCGCGGACAGTGGTAGTTCTTACCCAAGTCTTGGCTAGTTATTGATAAACAATAAATATTTCTTGACAAACAGTATTGGTTCGCCTATATTGATTATCGATAAATGGTGCTGAGGGAGGTTCAGATGTCAGAAAATCCCGCTTTCAAAGTCGCTCCAGTGGTCAAGGCGCTCAGGATCGTGCTGATCACGCTTCTCATTCTTTACGGCCTGGTGTTCATCAGCGGCGCCATAGCCTTCGTCGTCGACGTGCTCCCGCCTTTCGCACTCAAGCCTTGCCCGGCCTTCTGGGTGGAGGTCAAAGCCTTGTTCGACAGGGTGCTGACGGGGCCGGTCTATTTTTTCATCGCCTTCAGCATCTTTAAGCTGATCGCCTTGATCTCCCGTGGCGAACCTTTCAGCCCGGCCAGCCCGCGGCACATCCGCAGGATCGGCTACGCCGTGTTCGGCCTGGCTTTGCTTCACGCTGCAGCTGCTGCGATCACGAAGGATGGTTCTCCGGCGTTGGTTTACCCCGATTCCATCTTCCGCGCTCTTTATAGCGGCCTGAGCGCACTCCTCGTCGGCTTTGGATTCCTGGTCATCGCCAAGGTGCTTGAGGTCGGTGTCTCTCTCAAGCAGGACCAGGACCTGACCGTCTGAGGCCGACCATGCCCATAGTCGTCAATCTCGACCTGATGATGGCGAAGCGGAAGATGTCGCTCACCGAGCTCTCGGAGAAGGTGGGCATCACCATGGCCAACCTCTCGATCCTCAAGCAGGGCCACGCCCGGGCCGTCCGCTTCTCGACGCTCGAAAAGATCTGTGAGGTCCTGGACTGTCAGCCTGGCGACCTGCTGGAATTCAAAAAGGGAGAATAACCCCATCGCCCCCGCTCCCCAACGCAAAGATTTGACAAACAAATATGACTAGAATACAATATTGGTCATAAGTCATCATGAGACAGATCGCCAAGCGGGAAGACATCCGGGACCTGATCCTTGACGCCGTGGACGCCCTCCTGGCCCGCTTCGGCTACAAAAAAATGACCATGGACGACGTCGCCCGCGAGGTCGGCATCGGCAAAGGCACGATCTATCTCCATTTCCCGGGGAAGGAGGAGGTCGTCCTGGCTCACATCGACCGCATCGCGGAGAGGGTCGTGGCCGGCCTCGGCGAGATCGCCGGCTCCTCGGATCCGCCCGGGAAGCGCCTCCGCCGCATGCTCATCCACCGTGTCCTTTTCCGCTTCGACAGTGTCCTCCACTATTCCCAAAACCTCAGCGACCTCCTGTCGTCGGTGAGGCCGGCCCTCCTGGCCCGCCGTGAAGCCCACTTCGAGAACGAGGCGAAAGTCTTCGAAGCCATCCTCCGGGAAGGCGCCCGGTCCGGGGCCCTCGACTGTCCCGACCCGGCGACGACATCCCGGGTTCTCATCCAATCCACGAATGCCCTTCTCCCGTTCAATCTTTCGGCCCGCGAGCTCGGCCGGAGGGAAGAGCTGGAGGAGAAAGTCACGCGCATCGCCGACCTGCTCGTCAAAGGGCTCGTCTCTCGTCGGCCTCGTCCGGCGGGCTGAGCGCGATGCCTGAAAGGCATTTTCTCTGAACATGAGGAGGTTCAACATGTCACGGAAAGCGACCCTAACCCGAGGGGCACTCGTCCTGTTGCTCATCTCGTCATTCATGGGCCCGCGAGCCTTCGCCCAGCAGCCGGCCGCGCCGGCCTTCCAGGACACGACCGTTCTCCCGGAAGGTTTAAAGGGGGCCCGCATCAGGTCGATCATCGAGGTCATCAACTCCGGGGACCCGGACCGCGTCCGCCGCTTCCTCGACCAGGAATGCGCGGGCGAGTTCCGCGGGATGGTGCCGGTCGATGACCACATTTCGACCGTCCTCGGCTTCCTCAGAGACACGGGCGGCATCGAATTCTACAGCATCCGCACGTACACGCCCGAGCGGCCGGGCGCGACCGTCGTCATCGTCAAGGACCGGAACATGGGAAGCTACTGGGGGCTGAGCGTCCGGTTCGCCGACCTCTCGGGGTATCTGGTCTCAGGCCTCGGGATCAGCCCCGCCCGTCCCCCCGCCGGACTCGTCGAGCCGCCGCTCGCGGAGAAGGAGGCCGTCGCCGAGATCCAGGCCCTGACGTCCGACCTCATCAAGAAGGGCTGGTTCTCGGGGACCCTGCTCGTCGCCAAGGGACCCAACGTTCTCTTGACAATGGCCGCCGGAGAGGCCAGCAAGTCCTATCATGTCCCGAACAACATCGACACCAAGTTCAACCTGGGCTCGATGAACAAGATGTTCACGGCCACGGCCGTCGCGCGCCTGGTCGAGCTCGGGAAGCTCTCTTTCGATGACCCCATCAGCAAGTACATCGACGAATCCTGGCTGCCCAAGGACGTCACGGAAAAGATCACCGTCCGCCACCTCATCACGCACACGTCCGGCCTCGGGAGCTACTTCAACGAAGTCTACGACCGGAGTTCCCGGGCTCTCTTCCGGAAGCTCGACGACTATAAGCTGCTCATCAAGGACGACCGGCCCGCCTTCACCCCGGGCGAGAAATTCCAGTACAGCAACACGGGCATGTTCCTCCTCGGGGTCGTCATCGAAAAGGTCACGGGCGAGGATTACTTCGACTTCATCCGCAAAACGATCTCGACGCCGCTCGGCATGACCAACACGGATTGTTACGAGATGGACTATCCCGTCGAGAACCTGGCCATCGGCTACAGCCCGGACTGGAAAAGTCCCTACCGCTGGCAGAACAATCTCTACAAGCACGTCCTTAAGGGTGGGCCGGCGGGCGGCGGCTTTTCCACGGTCAGGGACCTCCACAAGTTCGCGCTGGCTCTCCTCGCCGGGAAGCTCGTGTCCAAGAGCATGCTCGAGACGATGTGGACGGATTTCAAGGGCGCGAACTACGGTTACGGATTCACGGTCGTCCAGAGCCCGATGGGAAAGGCCGTCGGCCACAGCGGAGGTTTCGACGGCATCAACTCGCAGCTCGACATCTACGTCGACGCCGGCTACGTCGTCACCGTGATGTCCAATTATGACAACGGGGCCACTCCTCTGGCCAACCGGATCGGCCGGACCCTGGCCCGAGTGAAGGCCCAGTAAGGAGTTTTCAAATGTTCCGAACGACAACCAGACGGATCGCAATCCTTTTCCTCGTCTTGGCGCTCGCCGGCGCGTTCGCCTACGCCCAGCAGCCGAAAGCGCCGGCCGTCGACGCCGCCAAGAAGCAGGCCATCGTCGACGAGATCTCGACGCTCCTCGACAAGAACTACATCTTTCCGGAAACGGCTAAGAAAGTCGAGGAAGCCCTCCGCGCCAAGCTCAAGGATGGCGAATTCGACAAGGCCGCCGACGCCTCATCCTTCGCCCGGGCCGTTTCAGCAGTCATCCTCGACGCGAGCAAGGACAGGCACACGGGTTTTGCCTACGACCCCGAGAGGGCGGAAGACCTCAGGCGGCTCATGGGCCGGAGCGAGGAAGAGGCGCGGAAGGTCCGTGAGCGCCAGCTCCTCGAAGCCGAGCGCGAGAACTTCGGCTTCCGCAAGGTGGAACAGCTGCCCGGCAATGTCGGCTACATCGATTTCCGCGCGTTCGAATCTCCAGACCAGGCCGGGGCCACGGCCGTCGCGGCCATGAACTTCCTGGCCTACTGCGACGCCATCATCGTCGACCTCCGCCAGAACGGCGGCGGCGATCCGGCCCAGATCCAGCTCATCAGCTCCTACTTCTTCACGGACCCGGCTCACCTTAACGACCTCTATTTCCGGGCCGCGGACCGGACGGATAACTTCTGGACATTGCCCTATGTGCCGGGGCCCAAGCCGGTCGGCGCCGACCTCTACATTCTCACGAGCAGCCGGACGTTCTCCGGGGCCGAGGAATTCACTTACAACATGAAGAACCTCAAGAGGGCGACGGTGATCGGGGAGACGACCGGCGGCGGCGCGCACCCCACCCGGCCCATGATCGTCCAGACGGATTACATCCTCCGCGTGCCGTACGCCCGGGCCATCAACCCGGTCTCCAAGACGAACTGGGAAGGCACGGGTGTCGCTCCGGACATTGCAGTGCCGGCTGCCGATGCCCTCGACCGGGCTTACGTCTTAGCCGTCGAAAAGCTGGCCGCCAAGGCCCCGGACCAGCAGAGGAAGTCCGAGTATGAAGGGATCCGCGCGTGGCTTGTCGCCGGGATGAGCGCCAAGACGAACCCGCCGCACGTCGCTGAAAAAACCCTGAAGTCCTACGTCGGCGTCTACGGCGAGCGGAAGGTCACCTTCGAGAACGGCGCTCTCTATTATCAGCGGACGGGACCGAAATACCGGCTCGTCCCCATGACGGTGAATCTGTTCGCGCTCGACGGCCTCGATTCCTTCCGGGTGGAATTCGTGGTCAAGGACGGCAAGGCGGTCGAGCTCGTCGGGCTCTACGACACCGGAGAACGGCAGCCCTCGCCCCGCACGAAATAGCGGCGGGGAAGGCGGTCGACCGCCCCGGAGAGGACTGTCCCTTTTTTATTTGACTTCGGGCCGCGGCGCGAATAACTCGAGGTCGGTGAAGGCGATGGCCGCGAGAAGGGACACGAGCGCGCTCCAGCGGTGCCACCCCAAGAGGATGACCTGCCCCCGGTAATGGAACCACGGCAGCATCGGCAGCAGCGCCGAGGCCGCCACCGACACGCCCGCCGCGAGAAAGATCCAAAAGATGAGCTTGGCCCAGTCCCGCGGGCCCCAGGGGATGCGGAAGTGCCGCACACTCTCCAGGTCGCCGGGGAGGACGAGCAGCCCCGGGTGGAAGACGAACCGCCGCGCCCTGAGGTAGGCGATGAGCGTCAGGCAGACGGCGAAGACGGCCCCGGCGAAGACGTGGAGGACGAGAGGGAAGCCGTAAAGCCCGCGCCGGATGAAGATGGCGAAGAAGAATCCGCTCGCGGCAAGGTAAACGAAGCTCCCGTAAAAGCCGAGGAGGAGCCATTTTTCGAATAGGGGCAGCCGCCGCACCCGGAATCCCCTGACCCAGGCCGCCCAGCCCTCCGGCGCGGGCTTCTTCAACGTCGCGGGGACCCTCACGGCCAGCCAGCGCGCGTAGTCCCGGATGACCGCGGCGTAAAGGATATTCCCCTCCGTCGAAGGGTGGTGAATACGGAAACGGCGGAAGGCCAGCGCCAGCCCGGCAAAAAGGAGGGCCAGGATCGAGATGATGGCGAACATGGTCACGACCCCTTTTCGATGAGCCCGGCGAGCTTGCCCGCGACGATGAACAGGAACACGGCGAGGACCGCGCCGGTGGCGATGATGGTCACCCCGAGCAGGAGCTTGAAGAAGGGCCTCACGGCGAACGTCAGCCCGAAAACCCGGTGGAAGATCGAGCCAACACCCATGAACGACGCCGCGGACCTCGAGGCGGCGGCCTTCGTCAGGAGCGGGCCCGTCCCCTTGGCCGTCTTGAAGAAGAACTTCGAGTCGGCCGTGTGACAGTCGGTGCAGCCGTTCCAGCCGAGCGACTGCTGGACCGGGCGGACGTTGTGGGCCAGGGGCCACGTTACGGGCGCCGCGGCCTCGCCCGCCGGCGCGGACCTGAACTTCCCGCCCGTGTCCAACCGGAATTCCCTGCCGCCGGAGAAGTAGACGTAAACGGAGCCGCTCTCTTTTCCCGCCGCCGGGCCCTTCGCGTCGCCCGCCGCGAGGGTCTTGAGGACGAGCGCGACCTGCTCTTCGGTCAGCGTCTGTTCGGTCCCGGCCTTGGCCGCGACCGTCCGGACGTCGAACTCCGCGGCCAGCGGCACGAACTTGTTCGCCGCGAGCCACCTCGGGCCCGACGCCCCGGCGAGCTCCGCCGGAGCCTCGGCCGAGGCGAGGCTGCCGTCCGTCATCTGGTAGAGGGTCTTTCTCACGACCACGACCGGCTTGCCGGGCGCGCCGGTGACCGTGGCCAGCGCTTCGAGCACCGACCGAACGCGCGGTTCGGCCGCCGCGTCCTTGTCCGCGGCCGCCGGGTCGAAGTCCGGCACGAGCGGCGAGAGGGCGCCGTCCTTCTTCGTCCCCCAGAAGGAGATGCCGCCGTTGCCGATGCCGCCCTTGTCCGGAGCGACCATGGCCGTGGCATCGAGCCCGCCGTCGACGTTGACCTCGAAGAGCCACCCCCGCGCGGTCAGGACCGCGGCCTCGTTCTCGCCGCAGGCCTGGGCGAGCGCGGTGAGGACGCCGGCGATCCGCTCCTCACACCTGAGAGAATCGCCCGCCGCCGTCTCCACGGCACCCGGCTGGAGCGGCACAATGTCCTTGCCCTCCGTCCGGGCCCAGAACGCCGGCCAGACGAGCCGCCGCGGCCCGATCGCTCCGCGCTCATCCCTTATGTACACGGGCTCCATGACAGCCGGCTGGTCGGTCGACCACTGCGCGACGCCGTAGATGCCAAGCCGGTTCGCCCGCGACGTCCGGACGCGCGTCCAGCCCTTCTCCGGCATGGGACCGGCGTGGCAGACGGTGCACTCGAGCCGCCGGAAGTGGACGAACGGGATGCCCGTGTGCTTGGGATAGGGCGCGCCGAGCCGGCCGGGCACGACGAGCCGCTTCCCAGCCGCGTCCTCGCCCAGGTGGCAGCCCCGGCAGGTGAACGAATCGGCCGACCGGTCGCCCGTATCCGCCGCCTCGCCTTCGTAGCCGCGGGTGATGCCGTGGCCGAGGCCGTTGCGGTGGCATTCCGCGCACTTGATGCCCTTCGCCGTGTGGACGTCGACCGGCGACGTCGCCCGCGCGTCCGTCACCGGCGAGACCGAATGGCAGGCCAGGCAGTTCCTGTCGTCTGGCGGGTAGGCGATGTCGAAGAAGAAACGGTGCTTGCCGTCGAAGTCGACCGTCCGGTACTTGACCGAGGGCGCGACGGCCCATTCGTGGTCGTCGAGGCTGGGCCCGTCGTAGACGTCCCAGGTCTCGTGCAGGCGCGAGGCCATGCCGCCGACCTCGCCCATGCCGGCGGCGGCCGTGGCCGCCCAGCGTAGGTTCTGGCGCAGGACCTGCTTGGCCCACTCGCTCTCGTCCTGGCGGCCAGACTTGTTGTGGCAGGCGAGACAGTTCAGCTCGGCCTTGCCCGAGACGCTCCAGCGCGCGTCCATGCCCGGGAAGGCGACCTCCTCGCCGGGCTCGGCCGGTCCGCCGCCCGGCATATGGCGGCCGAAAAGCATGGTGAAGTCCCAGGGGTTGAGCTCGAGGGCCTTCGGGTTCCATGTTCCCGGCCACTTTCTGTAGGACAGCGGCAGGACCGTCCCCGTCTTCGGGTCGAGCCAGATCCAGGGCTCGCCGGGCCGCCCGTTCTTCTCGGACTTCATGGCGTCGAAGTGCCAGCCGCCCTGGACCGTCTTGTAGTCGTGGCACGGGCCGCAGGTGTAGCGGGCGGAGAAGGGCATGGGGTCGGCGTCGGTCGGGACGATGAGCGCGTTCGTCTCGTCGCGGAGCGGGATGAAGTGGGCCGGCGTCGTCCGGTTCCCGTCCCACGGTTTCTGCTTCTGGTCGGCGGCCCCGTCGGAAGCCGGGGCTGCCCAAGCGGCGGCGCCGGCCGGAGAGGCGAAGGCGAGGACGGAAGCGAAAGCCGCCGCAAGGGACCCGGCGACGAGAGCCCGGAGGGCCGGGCGGGCGATGCGTCCGGCGCCGCTCATGCCTTGAACTGCTCCGGCCGGAATTCCGTGACGCGCCCCGCCCTGACCGCCTCGTTGGCCTTGAGCACGGCGAAGCAGGATTCGTAGGCGAGCTCCGCCGGGCACGTCAGGGGCGTCCCCAGGCGGACGGCGTCGAAGAAGTTCTCGAGATGGGGCTGGTGGGCCGGCTTGGCTAGGTCGACGGGCAGGGGCCAGCGGCCCGCCTCGGCCGTGACACGGACGTCGACGAAGATATTCTTCGAGGTGCTCTTCTGGATGGGGGTCGTCTCCGACTGGAGGAGCCCCGCCTTGGCCAGCGAATCCCACTCGGGCGCCGTCGGCTCCCGCAGGGCCCAGTTGCCCTTGGTCGGGATCTCGGACAGGACGAGCGAGCCGTTCTCGCCCATGAAGGTCTCGTAGAAGCCGCCGTGCTGGGTCGTCGTCTGGACCTGGTAGAAGGCCCGAGACGCGCCGAGCGGCGTGTCGAACTCGTAGATGGCCATGACGTTGTCGTACCATTCCCAGTTCTTGTAGTAGTCGGTGCCGCCGCTGGCCACGACGGACCGGGGGTTGGCCCCGAAGACCCACCCGAAGAGGTCGATCTGGTGGGAGCCCAGGTCGACCATGGGGCCGCCGCCGAATTTGCGGAACAGGCGCCAGTTGCGGAACTCACTCATCGAGCCGTAGCCGTACTTGTCGAGCGTCGCCTGGTCGATCGTGTACTTCTCCGGCCAGCCGAGGAGGTCGCTCTTGGCCCTGTTCCACTGGGCGTAGGCGACGGTCACGCGGCCGAGGAGGTTCCGCTCGCGGATGAGGCGGTCGATGGCGTGGATGTAGCGGGGGTTCGAGCGGCGCTGGTGCCCGACCTGGAGGAGCTTCTTCGTCTCGCGGGCCGTGAGGACCATGGACCGGGCCTTCTCGAGCGAGTTCGACATCTCCTTCTCGCAGTAGACGTGGAGCCCGGCGCGGAGGCAGGCGTTGGCGTGCTCGGCGTGCATCCAGTCGGGGGTGGCGACGACCGCGGCCTGGAGGTCCTTCTCCTTGGCCAGGAGGTCGCGGTAGTTCTCGTAGACGCGGACGATGTGGCCGTATTTCTTGAGGTAATTGGCGGTGTAGGTCTGGCTGTAGCTCCAGATGTCGCAGATGGCGGCGATGCGGACCGAGGGGATGCGGAGGATGGACTCGATGAGGACCCGGCCCTGGGCGCCGCACCCGATGACGGCTATGCGCAGCTCGTCGGGATTCTTCGCGGCCGCGGGCTGGGCGGCGCCGGGCGCGGCCGCCGGGGCGGCCTGCCGGCCGAGGACCTTCCCGGCCAGGGCCAGGCCGATGCCGGCCGTGGCCGACCTTCTGAGGAAATCGCGCCGGCTGAAGCCTTCGTCCGCTGGTTTGGGGGTCGGAGTTTTCGTGCTCATCTTGCAGCTCCTGGCTCCGTCGAGCCTGGGGAATCATACTATAAAAAGGGGCCCGCGAAAAAGGGGACGCGTGCCGCCTTCCGCCGACGGCGGTTGACCGCTATTTCTTTTCCTTCCCGAATTCCTTGTCGAAGGCGACCTTGGACGGCGAGAAGTTCATCTGTCGGATGTACTCGAGCGATTCGGGCGCGCCGAACTCCCGGTCCATACAGTTGTCCTCCCACTCGACCGAGAGCGGGCCCTCGTAGCCGATGGAATTGAGCTCGCGGATGATGGCGTCGAAGTCGACATCGCCGTGGCCGATGGAGCGGAAGTTCCAGCCGCGCCGGACGTCGCCGAAGGGCAGGAACGAGCCGAGGATGCCGGCCTTGCCGTCGAGGGTCACGGCCACGTCCTTCATGTGGGTGTGGTAGATGCGGTCGGGGAACTCGCGGATGAAAAGGTGCGGCTCGACGCCCTGCCAGAGGAGGTGGCTCGGGTCGAAGTTGAGGCCCAAGGTCAGGCGGTTCTTGAAGACGTCGAACAGCCGCCGGGTCGTGTAGACGTCGAAGGCGATCTCGGTCGGGTGGACCTCGAGGGCGAACTTGACGCCCTGCTCGTCGAACTCGTCGAAGATCGGCGTCCAGAGGTCGAGGATCCTCTTGTAGCCTGCCTTGACCATGTCCTCGGTCGTCGTCGGGAAGGAGTACCAGGCCTTCCAGATGGGCGAGCCCATGAAGCCGTTGACGACGTAGCAGCCCATGGCCCGGGCGGCGCGGGCCGAGGCCTTCATCTCGTCGACGGCCCACTTGCGGAGGGCGTCGGGCTTGCCCTTGATGGCGTCGGGGGCGAAGCCGTCGAGGCGCGGGTCGTAGTCGTCGCCGACGCACTGGCCGGCGAGGTGGCAGGCCAGGGCCCAGCACTTGAGGCCGTATTTCTTGAGGATGCGCTTCTTCTCGCGGACGTAGGCGGCGCTCGAGGCGGCCTTGCGGACGTCCATGTGATCGCCCCAGCAGGCGATCTCGAGGCCGTCATAGCCCCAGACGCTGGCCTTCTTGCAGAGCTCCTCGAACGGCATGTCGGCCCACTGGCCGGTGACGAGTGTGACAGGTCTTGCCATGTTTGCCTCCTTATCTAATCCATGCTGACCCAGACGGCGCCCCGAGCCGAGCTCTCGACGCACTTCTCGATGAAGCGGACGCCCCGCACACCCTCGTCGAGGCCGGGGAAGTCGAGGTCGGCCTTCGAGAGTGGCTCACCCCGGAGCTTCTTGGCCAGGGCCGTGATGTAGGTCGAGTAGACGTTGGCGAAGGCCTCGAAATAGCCTTCGGGATGGCCCGAGGGAATGCGTGAGAGGGCCTGGGCCCGCGCCGACATCGGGTCGCGGCCGCGCGAGAGGATCGCCGTCGGCTGGCCGAGGAGCGACAGGCGGGTGGTGTTCGGCGTCTCCTGGAACCATTCGACCGCGCCCTTGGTCCCGTAGATGCGGAGCCGCAGGCTGTTGTCGTGGCCCATGGCGATTTGCGAGCTCCAGTAGACGCCCCTGGCCCCGCCCTTGTAGTTGACCATGATGGTCGCGTTGTCGTCGAGCGGACGGCCCGGGCCGAAACGGTCGAGCCGCGCGCACAGCAGCTCGATCCGCAGGCCAGTCATGTGCCCGGCCATGAACTCGATGTGGCTGCCGATGTCGCCGACGCAGTTGCTGATGCCGGCAAGCCGGGGGTCGGTCCGCGAGACAGCCTGTTTCTGGCCGGTCTCCTCGAGCTTCGTCGTGAGCCACTCCTGGGGATACTCGCCGTTGATGAAGCGGACCTCGCCGATCTCGCCCGCCGCGATCATGTCGCGGATGTGAGCGACCATCGGGTAGCCGGAGTAGGCGTAGGTGACGCAGAAGAGGAGGTCTCTCTCCCGGGCCAGCCGGGCCAGGTCCTCGGCGTCCTTCGAGTTCGTCGTGAGCGGCTTGTCGCAGACGACGGGGAAGCCGTTCGCCAGAGCGGCCTTCGCGGCGGGGTAGTGGACGTTGTTCGTCGTGACGACGATCATGAAGTCCGGGCGGTCGGGGCGCTTGGCCTCGGCGAGCATCATCTCGTCGAATGTCCGGTAGAGGCGGTCCTTGGGCAGGCCCAGGAGGTCGCCCGTGGCCAGGGTCTTGTCATAGCTCTGGGAAAAGCAGCCGCAGGCGATCCCGGCCTTGCCATCCATGGCGATGGCCTTGCGGTGGACATCGCCGATGAAGGCGCCCGGCCCGCCGCCGACCATGCCGTAGCGCAGCTTGGAGGTTTTCGAGCCCGATGCCTGCCCCTCGATCATGGCTCACCCTCCTGCGGATTCATTTATCACTTTTGGCCGAGCGAGTTGCGGATCCGGTCTGCGGCGGCCTTGGCCTCGGCCGCGACGGCCGCGTCGGCCTGGAGCGATTCGGCCAGCTTCAATCCCTTCTCGCAGGCGAACCGCGGCAGGGCCCCGAGGACAAGCTTCTTTTCCTCCGGCCGCGTGGCCAAGGCCAGCGCCTTCTCGAGGTCGGCGACGGCGCCTTCGGGCTGCCGGTAGGTCTCGAGCCCGATCATCCGGACGTAGGCCCGCAACGCCAGCACCTTATGCGTCAGGTTCGCCGCCGAAGCGGCGATCCCGTAAACGTCTTCCTTCGCCGAGGCCGTGGGCCAGTCGGCCAGGCCGCGCGCCGCCGCGTCGACGACGTCCTTGTCCGGGTCGGCGAGCGCCCGCCGCATGAGCGGCAGGGCCGTGTCATCGCCGATCTTGCCCAGGACGCGGAGGAGGTCCGCTTTCTTGCGGGCGTTCGTTTCCGTGGCGAGCAGGCTCTCCGCGGCGTCGCCGCGCGCCAGCGGCCGCGGGATAGCGAGAGCGACCCCGGCCACCGTGTCCTGCATCGCCTCCCGCGCCGTCTCGTCGTTGATCGTGAACAGCAGTCCGAGGAGGTCCCTCAGGTCGGCCGGCGTCGAAACCTCCTTGAGCGCCCCGACGGCCTTCAACCGCAGCGCCGGCGCCCCACTCCTGACGAGGTCCATAAGGACCGGCTTTGCGGCCGCGATGCGGCGCGCGCCCACGGCCTCGACGAGCTCAGCCTTGACCTTCTCGTCGCTCTCCGTCTTGAGCTGGTTGAGGATGGCCTTATCAACGTCCGTGCCCTTCATCCGGGCGAGGGTTTCGCGGGCCAGGGCCTGCTCGTCGCCCGCGGCATTGGCCCCCCGCAGCGCGAGCGTCGAGACGGCCGAGGCGTTGCCGATCTTGCCGATCGTCCGCAGCGTTTCCATCCGGACGCCGGCGAGCGGACCCGTCGCGGCCTTGAGGACCGCGGGGAGGACGGCCTCGGCCGGGTACCCAGCCAGCACGGCCATGAGCTGGATCTGCGCCGACTCCGGGAGCTTGGCCACGAGCGGCAGGACCTGGCCGATCTCCGACCCGCCGAACGCCGTCGGGATGGCGGCGATCGCGGGAGCGTACAGGACCGGGTCCTTCCCGGCGAGGGTCTTGAGGATCGGCCCCTGCGCGTCCTTGAAGTTCGCGGTGAGCTTGATCCGGAAGGCGGCCTGACGGTCGGCGTCCGAGAGCTCGGCGCGGAGCAGCTTGTCCGCGAGAGCCGTCGCTTCTTCGACCCGCCCGGCCTTGAGCGACCCGCCGGCGAAAGTCAGCAGGCCCGCCGCCGCTATGGACTTCACCTCGCCCTTGGCCTTGCCGACGAGAGAGAGCAGGGCGCGGGCGGCCCCGTCCGTCCCGATCCGGCCGAGCGCCCGGGCCGAGTCGGCCGCCAGGGCCGGGTCCGGCCCGACGGCCAGCTTTTCGAGCGCCGGCACGGCTGCCGCGGTCGCGCGGCCGCCGAGGGTCGAGACGATGCCGCGCCGGACGTCGCCCTGCGCCTTATCGAGCGCGGCGAGCAGGACGCGGTCGGCCGCCTCGCCGGGGATCCGCTCGAGCGCGTAGCGAGCCGGGTCCGTCGTTTCGGGGTTGAGGAGGAGCTCGCCGAGCACGGGCGCCGAGGCGTCGCCGCCGATAAGGCTGAGGGACCGGCACGCGGCCATCAGCCCGCCGGGCGCCGGCCCGGTCTTGACGAACGCCAGGAGCTTCGCCTCGCACTCTTTCCGCGCCGCCGGATCATCCTTGTGGGCGAAAACATAGGCCCGGAGCGCGAGCGGCGCGCCGACGCCCTTATCGAAGCTGTAGGCCGCGAGGTCCTTGAGGATGGCGTCGAGCGAGTCGTACGTGAGGCCCATCCCGCGCTTGGCCTGGTCCGTTTGCTGGGATGGCGCGGCCGCGACACCCGCCGGTGCGAGAAGGGACAGGCCAAGAAGGATGGCCACGCCCGCCCCAACGGCTTTCTCTATCGATCGTTGGATTCTTCCGTGCGTCTTTCTCATCGCTCGTCTCCTCACTCGGGCATCTGCCAGGGCTTGCGGTAGCCGCGGGCGAGCAGCCGCGCGGCCTCGGGATCGCCGATGATGGTCTCGGTGGCCGGGTCCCACCTGATCTTCCGACCGACCTCCATAGCGATGACGGAGAGGTGGCCGACGCTCGCCGAGCGGTGGGCTGTCTCGGCCGGCGTGATCGTCTTCGCCCGGCTGCGGACGCAGTCGAGGAAGTTCTGGTAGTGGTCGCGGCTCCGGTAGAGGCGGATCTCGTCGGGGCCGATCGTCTCGCGCTTCAAACTCTCCGGCTCGGTCTCGAACTGGCCGCGGTCGACCCAGACCCAGCCGTGCTCGCCGATCCACTTCGTCCCGCCCCAGATCTCCTCGTGCCCGCCGGCCAGGATGACGGGCGTTCCGTCGGCGTATTTCGCCGTCACGTAGTAGCGGGTCGGGCTGTTGTAGATGCCCGAGGTCGGGAACTCGCCCGCGGCCTCGACCTCGACCGGACCGGTCTCATCCCAGCCCATGCCCCAGTGGGCGATGTCGAGGTGATGGCCGACCCAGTCCATGAGCTGGCCGCCGCCGAAGTCCATGTTCCAGCGCCAGTTCATGTGGACGCGGGCCTTGCAGTAGGGCCAGAAGGGCGCCGGGCCGACCCAGAAATCGTAGTCGAGGTTGGGCGGCGGGGCGACGAGCGCCTCCTGGCCGAAGGTCCCGGCGAAGTCGTAGTGGCCGGACGGCAGCCCGACCTCGACCCTCTTGATCTTGCCGACGCGGCCGTTGCGGACGAGCTCGGCGGCCTGGTGGAAGTTCTCGACCGACCGCTGCCAGGAGCCCGTCTGCCAGACGCGACCGTAACGCTTGACGGCGTCGCAGAGAGCCCGGCCCTCGCGGAGGTCGTGGGTGAGGGGCTTCTCGCCGTAGACGTCGAAGCCGGCGCGCAAGGCTGAGATGGCGAGGATGGCGTGCCAGTGGTCGGGAACGGCGATCGACACCGCGTCGAGGTCCTTGCGCTGGAAGAGCTCGTGGAAATCGTGGTAGGTCGCGCAGGAGGTGTTGCCGTACTTCTTATCGGCCATGCCCTTAGCCATGGCCAGCGGCTCCTTGTCGAGGTCGCAGACGGCGACCCACTGGACCTCGGGCTTCTCGAGGAAGCTCGACATATTGCCCGGACCCATCATGCCGAAGCCGATGCCCGCCATGACGATCCGGTTCGAGGCCGCGACCGCGCCGTTCTTGCCGAGGGCGGAGGCCTTGACGATGGTCGGGAAGCCGGCCACCCCGGCGGCCGCGGCGCCGCCCGCGATGGCGGCCGACTTGAGGAACTGCCTGCGGTTCATCTTCTGGCGTTTTTCGCTCATCCTTCACTCCTCTCTACTTCATTGATGCATCCGCCACCCGCCCCCGGTGTAAATGAGCTGGCCGGTCAGCCAGCGGGCCTGCTCGGAGGCGAGATAGACGACGACGTCGGCGATGTCCTCGGGACGGCCGACACGGCCCAGGGGAGTCCTGCGCCCAATGGTGTTTTCTTCGTCCGGGCTAAGCCAGCCCGTCTGGACCGGGCCCGGGGCCACAATATTGACGGTAATGCCGTACTTGCCGAGCTCCACGGCAGCGGAACGGCTGTAGGACTCGACGGCATGTTTGGAGGCGGCGTAGCTCACAGCTCCGAGATGGGAGTCGGCCGCGTCGGTGCTGATGTTGATGATCCGGCCCCATCTTGCGCCGCGCCCAAGGAAGCGTTTGACGTACTCCGCCATGAGGAGGACCGAGGCGCGCACGATGACGGCGTAATGGGCATCGATGGAGCCCGCGTCCGCCAGGCGCATGCCGTATCCTTTGTCCGTGACGAGCGCGGGGTCGAATGTCTCAGGGACCCAGTGGGCGTGGTTGTTGACGAGCACATCCACCGGGCCGAGCCGCTGCTCGCACTGCTCAAAGAGCGCGGGCACGCTCGACGGGTCGGCGAGGTCGGCTTCGGTGCATGCGGCCCGGCCGCCCCTCGATTCGATGTCGCGGACGAGCGCCTCGGGCGGCTCCTGGCCGACCGCTTCGTAGAATGACGGCCCGCCTATTCCGGCTTTCCGCGCCTGTTCCAGCTCGAACCCGCTCGTGCTCGAAGGGCGGCGGAACGAGGTGATGAAGACGGCGGCCCCCTGAGCGGCGAAGGCCCTGGCCGTCGCGGCGCCGATCCCGAACGGGTTGTTGGCGCCGGTGATCAAGGCGACTTTGCCGTGCAGGCCGGGATCGATCATGCTCGTCTCATCAAATTCGTTAAATGAGCGGGGTCTTGCCGGGCACGGCCACCGGGTCGACCGGGTTCGGGCCGAACTCGTACTTGGCCGGCGAAAGGTCGAGCTTCGAGGCGTTCATGGCCCAGTCCCAGCTGATGGCCCGACCCGTATAGGCGCTCATCCGGCCGATGATGGCGCAGAGCGTGCTTTCGGCGACGCGCTTGCCCTCGTTGAGGGGTTTTCCGGCGCGGATGCTGGCGATGAGGTCGGTGTGCTCGACGACGTACGGATTGGGCTCGTCGGCCTCGAACTTCCAGGGGCTGGCCCCGCCGATCTCGCCGTAGCCGAACGCGTATCCCTTCGTCCCGACGATCTTCTCCTCGACACGGTCGGCGCAGCCGGGCGTCTGGCGGCACATGCTCATGACCCGGACGCCGTTCGGGTACTCGAACTCGACGGCGAAGTGGTCGAAGATGTTGCCGTACTCGGGAGCCGTCCGGACCTGGCGGCCGCCCATGCCCATGACCTTAACCGGGGTCGCCCGGAAGGCCCAGTTCATGACGTCGATGTTGTGGACGTGCTGCTCGACGATGTGGTCGCCCGATGTCCAGCTGAAATACAGCCAGTTCCGGCACTGCCATTCCATATCGGTCATCTCGGGCGTCTTCTTGATGACCCAGAGGTCGCCCTGGTTCCAGTAGCACTGGCCGCCGACGAGCTCGCCGATGGCGCCCTCGTGGATGCGCTTCATGATTTCGAGGTACTTCTTCTGGTGGCGGCGCTGGGTGCCGGCGACGATGGCCAGGCCCTTCGTCGCGGCCAGCTCCGAGCTGGCGATGACCGAGCGGATGCCGACTGGGTCGACCGCGACCGGCTTCTCCATGAAGACGTTCTTGCCGGCCTCGACCGCCGCCTTGAGGTGGATGGGCCGGAAGCCCGGCGGGGCGGCCGTGACGATGCAGTTGATGTCCTTGATGGCGAGGAGCTTCTTGTAGCCGTCGAGGCCGGTGAAGCAGCGCTCGGGCTTGACCTTCAGCGCGGCCGGGACCTTCTCGCGGAGCGTCTTGAGCGAGCCGTCGATGCGATCCTGGAACGGGTCGAACAGGGCCAGGATCTCGACCCCGGGCGAAGAGTTGACGGCGTCGACGGTCGCGCCCGTGCCGCGGCCGCCGCAGCCGATGACGCCGATGCGGATGGTGTCCGAGCCGGCCGCGTAAAGCCCGAGGTTCCCGGGAATTGCGGCGGCCAGGGACGCCGCGGCCGACGTCTTGATGAAGTCGCGCCGGGTGATGCCCGGCCCGTGGCCATTGCCGTTCCCGTTGCCGCTGTCTTCCGTTTCCGGTTTGAGCCATTCGATCATGTCGTTTCTCCTTATTTAAAAGGCGTCGGCGGCGCGGTAGGCGTCGATGACGGCCTTTTCTCCCTCTTTGCCCGGCTTGCTCTTGCCGTGCTCCATGCACAAAACATCCTGATAGCCCTTGTCGCGGATGTGCTTGAAGATGTTCCTGTAGTTGAGCTCGCCCGTGCCCGGCTCCTTCCGGCCCGGCGTGTCGCCGATGTGGAAGGCGGCGATCTCGTCCCAGCAGGCGTCGATGTTGGGGATGATGTTCCCCTCGGTGATCTGCTGGTGGTACATGTCCTCGTTGATCTTGACGCAGGGGCTCCCGACGGCGCGGCAGATCTGGTCGGCCTGGGCCATCTTCGTCAGAAAAAGCCCCGGGTGGTCCTTGGGGTTGAGCGGCTCGAGGACGATGATCAGGCCGGCCGGCTCGACGATGCCGGCGCACCATTTGAGGTGCTCGATGACGTTGGCCGTCTGGTAATCCCAGTCGAGGCTCTCGTCGTAGTGCCCGGGGACGATGAGCGTCCACTTAGCGTTCAGCCGCTTTCCCGTCTCGATCGCTGCCTTGAGCTTGCCGGCCATCATGTCGTGGAAGGCCTTATCCCGCAGCACGAACGTCTTGGCCGGGAAATCCGCGTAGGCGACGAACGGGCCGATCGCCAGCCCGAGGCGTGCCGTCTCCCTGGCGATGGCCTCCTGCTCCGCGACCGGCCGGCCCCCGAGTCCGTTGTCGAACATGGCCCGGAAGCCCTGATCGGCCATGAACTTGAGCTGGTCGAGCGGGCTCTTTCCGGCGCTCGCTTCGAACATGCCCAGGGGAGGGGCGTATCTGAGCTTGAAGGCGCCGGCGCCTCCCTCGCCCGCTTTGGCCTGCCCCTGTCCCCGCGCCCCCGTCCCGGCCAGTGCCGGTCCGGCCACCGACAGCGCGGCCGCCCCGAGTGCGGCATCCTTCAGGAATTCACGGCGTGACGGTTGGGTTCGTTTCATGCGCGCCCTCCTTCGGTCATCCCCCGAATTCTATTAAATATCGCGGCGCCATACAACAGATTACCGGAGAGGGCGCCTTCATGGTAAAATCTGTAGCTACGGGTCCGGCAGAATCGTTCGCAATCGCCGGACAGACGACAGGAGGGAACATGAGGATGGGCTTGATCCTGGGGTTGATGATCTTTGCCGGAGGCGCCGGCGCGTCCGCCTCTGCCGCCGCCTCGGGCCCGGCCGGCGCGTCCGCGAAACCGCTCGAGGTCGTGCCGTTCGTCGACCTCCAGAAATACCTCGGCACGTGGTACGAGATCGCCACCATCCCGCAGCGCTTCCAGAAGGGCTGCGTCGGTGTCACCGCCGAGTACAAGCTCCGCCCCGACGGCGACATCACGGTCGTCAACACCTGCCGCCAGGGTTCGCTCGACGGCAAGGTCCGCACCGTCCGCGGCAAGGCCTGGGTCGTCGACAAGAAAACGAACGCCAAGCTCAGGGTCCGGTTCTTCTGGCCCTTCTCAGGGGCCTACTGGATCATCGGCCTGGACGCCGACTACCGCTGGGCCATCGTCGGCCACCCGGACCGAACCTATCTTTGGATCCTGAGCCGCGAGCCGCAGATGGACGATGCGCTCTACAAAGAGCTCCTCCGCCTGATCGCCGACAAGGGCTACCACCTGGCCAAGATCAAGCGGACGCTCCAGCCGGGCGGGAACTGAGCCGCGCCGCCTCTCGCTCTCACAGGGCCGTCGCCTTGACGCGCGCCTCCTGGGACATCGCCGCCAACGCCTTGACCTCCTCGACCTTCAAGCCGAGGCCCTTGGCCACGCGCTCCCCGTACTCCGCGTCGGCCTTGTAGAAAAGGGCAGCTTGCCGCAACTGGATCGGCTTTTTCGCGCCGCCGAGGTGGCCGACGATGTTGCCGACGAGGTGTTCGCGGTCCGCGTCCGTCATGACCCTCCGGTAAAGCGCGCCGGCCTGGACGAAATCGACGTCCCCGAGAACGTAGGCGTGACGCGCCGCCGCTCCCGCGACGTCGATGGGCGGGATCCCCGTGCCGGCCTCGGGCGCCGGGCCGCCGAAGCTGTTCGGCCAATAATTCGGGCCGCCGCCGCCGTTCTCGTCGAAGCGCATGGCCCCATCCCTCTGGTAGCTCGCCATCGGCGCCGCCTTGGGGGCGTTGACGGGCAGCAGGTGGTAGTTGGGCCCGAGCCGGTGAAGGTGGGTGTCGTGGTAGCTGAACAGGCGCCCTTGGAGCATCTTGTCCGGGGATGGGCCGATGCCGGGAACGAAGTTCATGGGGGAGAAGGCCGCCTGCTCGACCTCGGCGAAGTAGTTCTCGGGATTGCGGTCGAGCACCATCCGACCGATGACGACCGGGGGAAAGTCGGCGTGAGGCCAGACCTTGGTGATGTCGAACGGGTCGAACCGGTAGCTCTTCGCCTGTTCCGGGGTCATCATCTGGACCTCGACCCGCCAAGCCGGGTGCTCGCCGCGGGCGATCGCCTGAAAGAGATCGCGCGTGGCGACGTCGGGGTCGATGCCGCGCATGCGGCTGGCCTCCGGTCCGTCGAAGTTCTGGACGCCTTGCTCGGTCTTGAAGTGGTACTTGATCCAGACGTATCCGCCCTTCGCGTTGTACCACATGTAGGTGTGGCTGCTGTAACCGTTCATGTTGCGGAAGGAGCGGGGCGTGCCGCGGTCTGAGAAGAGAATGGTCACCTGATGGATGGACTCGGGCGTCAGGGACAGGAAGTCCCAGAACATGTCCGGGTCTTTGAGGTTGGTCGCGGGGTTGCGCTTCTGGGTATGGATGAAGTCGGGGAACTTGAGGGGGTCGCGGATGAAGAAGACCGGCGTGTTGTTGCCGACCATGTCGTAGTTCCCCTCTTCGGTGTAGAACTTGACGGCGAAGCCGCGCGGGTCGCGCTCCGAGTCGGCCGAACCCTTCTCGCCGCCGACGGTGGAGAAGCGGATGAAGACCTCGGTCCTCTTGCCGACCTTCGAGAGGAACTTGGCCCGCGTGTAGGCCGTGACGTCGCGGGTGACCTCGAAGTAGCCGTGGGCGCCGGCGCCCTTGGCGTGGACGACGCGCTCCGGGATGCGCTCCCGGTCGAAGTGGGCGAGTTTCTCGAGGAGATGGACGTCCTGGACGAGGACGGGGCCCTTGGGACCGGCCGTCATCGAGTTCAGGTCGTTGTCGACCGGCATGCCGAAGCCGGTGGTCAGTTTCTTGTCGATCTCAGCCATGATGTTCCCTCCTTTTGGCTTTGATGGCGTTCAGGCCCCGGGAGGATTTCCCGGGGTTCTTATCGAGGCAGGCGGCGCAGACGCCCCGGAGCTCGACGCGCCGGGATTCGACACGCCCGAGGGCGGCGGCCCGCCGGGGGAGCGGGAGGCCGTCGAAATCGCCGTTCTCGAGATCGAGGGTCGCGCCGCAGCGAGTGCAGACGAAATGATGGTGGAGGTCCGTGTTGGCGTCGAACCTAACCCGCTCGTGGAGCGGCCGGACGGTCGTCACCAGCCCGCGCTTCATGAACAGCCCCAGGGTCCGATAGACGGTGTCGAGCGAGACCGTGGGCATGGTCTTGCGGACGTTCCCGAAGATCGTCACGATATCGGGGTGGTCGCCGGTCCGGGCGACCTCCCGGAAGATCGCCAGGCGCTGGGGAGTCAGTTTGACCCCGGCGCGGCGGATCTCCCGCTCGAACCGATCCGTCATGAGCTGCAGCGTTTCAGGGTCGCGTTCCATCTTGTGCTCTAAATAAGAATTAATTCTTAAATAGTAATCTATCGACAATAAAGATCTTTGTCAAGAGCAAAGATGAAAGCGGGAGGTGAGGGGCGGTACGATGGAGATGGGGACGGGCAGCCCCCCGATCAGTCGCGCAGGTTGTTGATGATCGCCTTCAGGGTGTCGCGCCCGTTCTTCATGATATCGGAGACGGTCTGGATGAACTGGTTCTGCCGTCATTCTCTGACCTCGTCCGGCGCAACGGGCGGGCCCCGCAACCTGTTATAATGGGCGTGGAGGCGTTTATGAAAAAGCTGCCCGCAATCGCTTCGATCATCGCCCTTTCCCTCTGGGCCACCGCCGTTTTGGCCGCCCAGCCGCAAGCCCAAGCCAAGGCCACCGAGGTTAAGCTCCCCGACACCACCGCCGGCCGCATCGCCGCCGAGTTCCTCGCGGCCTCGAATTCCGGGACGGACAAGGAGTTCCTCGACTTCTTCTCCCGCAACGCCTCCCAAGCCGCCCTCAAGCGCCGCACCGACGAAGAGCGCCTCCAGATGAACCGCCAGATGAAGGAGCGCATGGGCCGCCTCACCGTCCGCTCGGTCCAGGCGTCGGGCGACGTCGGCATCATCCTCATCGCCGAGACGGAGAAGGCCGGCTGGGTGCGGCTCGAGTTCAACCTCGAGCCTGGGCCGCCGCACAAGCTCGACGCGATCCGCATCGAGGACACGGATGCGCCCTCGGAGCTCGCGCCGCCCGCGCCTTCGGCCCCGCCTCCGCCGTCCGCCCCGCTCCCTGACGAAAAGCTCCGGCCCCTCCTCGACGAGTTCGTCAAGCGCGCCGAGGCCTTCGGCTTCACGGGCGGCGTCCTCGTCTCGCGCGGCGGCATGGTCCTCGTCGAACGCGGCTGCGGCCTGGCCGACCGCGCCCGCGGCATCCCCGTCACGGCCTCGACGGCCTTCGACATCGGCTCGAACACCAAGGACTTCACCAAGATGGCCATCCTTCAACTCGCCGACGCCGGGAAGCTCCGTCTCGCCGACCCGCTCTCGAAATACTTCGACGGCGTCCCTCCCGACAAGGCCGCGATCACCATCGCCCAGCTCCTGATCCACACGGCCGGCCTGCCGCTCTATTCCGGACCCGACGACGAAGTCCTCACGCGCGACGATTTCCTCAAGCGCATTTTCGCCGCTAAGCTCATCGCCGAGCCCGGCCGCGAGGAGAACTACTCGAACCCCGGCTACAGCCTGCTTGCCGCCATCATCGAGAAGGTCACGGGCGGGTCCTACGAGCAATACGTGAGCGAGTTCATCCTCAAGCCCGCCGGCATGACCGAGACCGGCTACGTCCTGCCGAAGTGGAAGCCGGGCCAGATCGCCCACGCCTATTCCGAGGGGGAAGACACCGGCTCGACCTTCGATTACCCGCACGCGGCCGACGGACCTTACTGGAACCTGCGCGGCAACGGCGGGACGCTGGCGACCCTCGCCGACATGTGCAAATTCAATCTGGCGCTCGGCGGCGACAAGCTCCTCGGCCAAGCGTCGAAGGAGCGGCTCTTCCCGCAGGCGGAGCCGGTCGTCCTCGTCGGTGGGAACGGCATCCACTTCTTCTGTTACCACCGCGACCCGGCGGCCGGTCTGGCCATCCTCGTCGCCTCGACGGACGCCTCGATGACCGCCATGGACATGGACCGGGCCCTGGCCGCCGTCGCCACGGGCCGCCCGTTCGTCCTCCCGCCCGAGGTCGTGAAGCCCGCCGCCGGCGCCCTCGACGCGTTCGCGGGGACCTACACGCTTCCGGCCGGGGGAAAGTTCTCGGTCGCCTCGCTCAAGGACCGCCTGGCCGTCGTGGCCGACGGGCAGGAAGCGACGGGCCTGCTGGCCGGGCTCGGCCCCGAGTCCGAGGCTGAGGCCGAGCGCCTCAGCGCCCGCGCCCTGGCCATCGCGGAGGCGAGCGCCCGCGGCGATTATGGACCGCTTGCCGAAGCATTCGGCGGCCGCGTCCCGCCCGGCGAGCTCAAGGCCCGCAACGACAAGATCCGGCAGGAGAGGGAGGCACGGCTCGGCCCGTTCAAAGGCGTCCGGGTCATGGGGACCGTTCCCGCCCAGGCGCCCAATGGCCCGCGGCGGACGATGGAGCCGGGCGAGTCGGTGACCGTGGTCGCCCTCGAGTTCGAGCGCGGCACGGCCTACAGCCGGTTCCTGTGGGGGCCGGAGGGGCTCGCCGGAGCGCGCCATCTCGATGTGGCGCCTGCGATCGAGTTCCGGCCGGTGTCGGCGTCACGGTTCGCGAGCTACAGCCTGGCCACGGGGTCGGGGACCGAGATCGCCTTCGAGCTCGATCCGTCCGGCCGTGTGACCGGCCTGAGCTTCGGCATCGGCGCGATGCGCACGATCGCCAAGCGCGTCGGGTGACCTGTCCGGGGTCCGGTCCTCAGCAACCTGGGCAACCTTATTTAGACCTGAGAATCCGAGGCGCTGCCGGCGTCTATAAAAAGGGCGGAAGCCGTTGACAGCCGAACCTCTCGACTTGACGGAGGCGCCCCGGCATGGTTATACTGAACAAAGCAGAGTTCAACGAATCTGAAGGGAGTTCAACCATGCCGACGGTCGTGACATCGGCTAAGGGCCAAGTCGTCATCCCCAAGAAGGAGCGAGACAAGGTGGGCATCCGGTCCGGCACGCGGGTCGTCGTCGAGGCCGTCGGTGATCATATCGAAGTCCGACCCCTGCCCGAAAATCCCGTCGAGCACTTCCAGGGTTTTTTTAAGAAAGGGCCGTCGCTCACCAAGGCCTTGTTGGACGAACGGCGGAAGGAACGGCGTCGTGAAGCGAAAAAGTGTCCTTGACGCCTATGCACTCCTGGCCTACCTCAAAGAAGAAAGCGGGCACGCCAGGGTCAGGGAGCTCATGAGCCCGGGGGGCGGCTATCTCCTCATCAACTCCGTCAACGCTGGGGAGGTCTTCTATGTTATCGCCCGAACGCACGGCACCAAGGCGGCGGAATACTTCCTGAGCGTAATCCTGCCAAGCCTGCCCATCAGAGTCGTCGAGAACTCGTTCGAAGACGTTATCGACGCGGCCCGCATCAAGGCTGCGCACGCCCTGTCTTTCGCCGACTGTTTCGCCGCGGCCACAGCCATCCGGGAGCGCGCCCCGTTCGTGACCGGCGACCCGGAGTTCAAGAAGCTGGGAAAGACCGTCGAGATCGACTGGGTCGGCTGAGAAATCCGGTCGGGCCCTGCGTCTATCCTTTTGATGGTTGACAAGCACTTCCCGCAAAGTGTACAATTGAAAAGCACAATTCGATCGTGCTTCGACGGCGGGAGGGCCCGATGAAAGCAACCGTTCTCGATCTCAGGCGGCGCATGAAGGACGTTCTCGAGTCCCTCCGGAGGAACGAACCGGTGACCCTTCTCCGGCGGGGGAAGGTGGTCGGCACCATCCAGCCGCCGGGCGCTCCCCCCGACTCCGCCCGCCGCGGCCCCGCCTCCCGCTGCGCCTCTTCTCATCCCGCATTCGGATTATGGAAGGACCGGGCCGATCTTCGCGACGTCGAGGCCGGCGTGGCCCGGCTCCGCAAAGGCCGCTTCGATGCTCATTGACACCGACGTCCTGATCTGGGTCCTGCGCGGTAACGCGAAGGCGGCCCGCGTCGTGGACGAAATCCCGGAGCGGCGCATCTCGGTCGTCACGTTCATGGAGCTCCTCCAAGGGGCCCCTGACAAGAACGAGTCGCGCCTGATCAAGGGCTTCCTGGCCGACCTCGGCTTCCGCACCCTGCCGCTGACCGAGAACATCGGCCACCGGGCCGCCATCTACATCGAGGAATACGGGCTCGCTGCGGGGCTGCGCACGGCTGACGCGCTCATCGCGGCCACGGCGGCCGAACACGGGCTCGTCCTTTGCACGGGCGACCGCACCCATTACAGGGCCATCCGCGACCTCGCCCTCGAGCCCTTCCGTCCGTAGCGAAATCAGGGCAAATTAGGGGACACGTACCGAAGGTGCGTGTCCCCGATTCCCCCGTCCGGCACCGGCGTGCGGAAATCCGGAAACGAGTATAGTGTCCCCGAAATTCCGTCTTTTATTCATGGTTGACAAGGAGGCTCGGTCGGCGTATGATATATACACATCCTATTACACATATCTGCAGGGAGCGTCACCATGAAGCGGACGAACATCATGCTCACCGCCGAGCAGCACAGGGCGGTCAAGGCGTATGCGAAGAAGGAGGGGAAAACTCTGGGTCGCATGGTCCGTGAAGCCCTGGACGTCGCCTACAAGAAGAAAGACCCCCTCGAATCACGGAGGGACACTGCCCTCAACGCCTACCGTGAGGGCCTGATCAGCCTGGGCAAACTGGCCGAAGTCCTGGGCCTCGACCCGGTCAGCGCCCGGCTCTACCTGAAGGCGCAGGGGATCCCGCTCGGCGTCCAGGACCGTCGGGACCTCGACGGCGATGCGGTCAATGCCTGAGATCCTGTTCGACTGCTGCGTCATCTCCAATTTCGCCCTTGCCGGAGCGCTCAACGTCTTCGAGGACCTGTATTCGGGTTCGGCTATGATAACGGATTTCGTTGCCGCGGAGATCCTGCGCGGCATCCAGTCGGGAAACGCGGAGCTCTCGGGCATACCGGCGGCCGTCCAAGCCGGCTGGCTGAGGGAGATCGGCCTGGGCTCGACTGAGGAGAAGCGTTTTTTCGAGTCCCTCTCGATCTCCCTGGGCTTGGGCGAAGCCTCGAGCCTGGCCGTCGCGCACCTGCGCGGCTACCGGTTTGCGTCGGACGACCTGGCGGCGCGGCGCGAAGCCCGGGCCTTGGGCATCAAGTTGACCGGCACTATCGGTATCCTCAGGAAGGCCTTCGAGCTCGGCGTTTGCGACCGCAGAAGCGCGGACCGTTACCTGAAAAGGATGGTCGAGCGAGGCTTCTATTCACCCGTCAGGTCGGTGTCCGAGCGCTGAGCGCCGCCTGCCTGGAATTCCGATAATGAAAATTATGTCCCCGAATTATGAAGGAGACATGTACCTGAGGTACGTGTCCCCGTATTGCCTACTTGGATAGCCGCTTGGCGTCCCGCCTCAGCACCGCCGCCTTGTCCGTCCGCTCCCAGGTGAAGTCCGGGTCGTTCCTCCCGAAGTGCCCATACGCCGCGGTTTTCTTGTAGATCGGCCGCCTCAACCGCAGCTTCTTGATGATGTCCTTGGGCTTGAGCGGGAAGTGCTTCCTGATGAGCTCGCAGATTCGGGCGTCCGATATCTTCCCCGTGCCGAACGTTTCCACGAAGATGGCCATCGGGTCCGCGACCCCGATCGCGTACGACAGCTGCACCTCGCACCGGTCGGCCAGCCCCGCCGCCACCAAATTCTTGGCGATGTAGCGGCAGGCGTAGGCGGCGCTCCGGTCGACCTTGCTCGGGTCCTTCCCCGAGAAACAGCCGCCGCCGTGCCGGCCCATGCCGCCGTAAGTGTCGCAGATGATCTTGCGCCCGGTGACGCCCGTGTCGCCCTCCGGTCCGCCGATGACGAACCGTCCCGTGGCGTTGATGAAGACGTTAGTCTTCCGGTCCAAGTACTTGCCGCATACGGGCTTGACGACCTTTTCGAGGATCGCTTTCCTCAGCGCGTCCTCGGAGACGTCCTCGAGATGCTGCTGGGCGATGACGACGGCCTCGAGCCGCTTCGGCTTCCCGTCGCGGTACTCGACGGTGACCTGGCTCTTGCCGTCCGGGCCCAGGCTCTTCACGAGGCCCTTCTTCCGGACCTCGGCCAGGCGCCTCGAGAGCTTGTGGGCGAGCATGATCGGCAGGGGCATCAACTCTTTCGTCTCGTTGCAGGCGTAGCCGAACATCATGCCCTGGTCGCCCGCGCCCTGCTCGTGGCCCCGGTCTCCGGAGACGCCCTGGGAGATGTCAGGGCTCTGGGAATGGATGGCCACCCAGACACCCGCGTCCTCGCAGTCGATGCCGAACCGGGGGTCCGTGTAGCCGATCTCCCTAAGGGTGTGGCGGACGATCTTCTGGACGTTGGCCCAGCCGTTGGTCGTGACCTCGCCGGCCACGTGCACGGTGCCCGTGGTCGTCAGGGCCTCGACCGCGACGCGCGAATACGGGTCCTGGCGCAGCAGGTCGTCGAGGATGGCGTCGCTGACCTGGTCGCAGATCTTGTCGGGGTGGCCTTCGGTGACGCTTTCGCTGGTGAAGAAGGATTTGGTCATCATCAACCTCCGCGGGTGGGCGCTCTCAGTGCTTAAAATACTAGCAGATGGGGGAATTTAGTCAAATCCGCGCGATCCTCAGAGCTCGTCCCAGAGGCGGAGGCCGGGAACGGCCCGGAAGTGCGCATCGTACGTGACGAGGAGAGATCCCGTCTCGATGGCGTGCGCGGCGATCCAAACGTCGTTCATCGGGATCGGCTGCCCCGACTTCCGCAGCGAGTCCTTGACCATCCCGAAGATCTCGGCTGTCTCGCGCGACGCTTCTAGGACGGCGACGCTCGGCTTCCCGAGGAACCGGTCTAGGATCCGCCGGTTCTCCGGCCTCTTCGCCCCGGCCCGGAATCCGGCTTCGAGCTCGCCCAGGACGAACACGGACATGAAGACCGTCTCGGCGGCGGCCAGGCTGTCGAGGACCTTCGCCTCCCCGGCCAGGAAGCGGACGTAGGCGTTCGTGTCGAGGAGGACCTTGGTCATCGCCAATCGTCCTTGTCGATTCTTTCGAGGTCCCCGACGGCCTCGAGGAAGCCCGCCGCCTCCTCCTTCGACCAGACGCCGCAGAGGTCCGCGAAATCCTCGCGGTTGTCCTTGCGGCTCGGGCCGAGGCCGAGTGACCGTTCGATCAGTTCTTTCACGACCTTATTGACGCTCCGGGCCTCTGTTTTGGCTCGCTTCCTGATCAGTTTTTCTACGTCCTCGCCCACGCCGTGGATCGTGATCGATTTCATGCGGCCTCCATAGAGCAGAATATGATTCATTATAGATCATATCATGAATCATATCAAGCAATTTTTAGGACAACATTGAGGTCCTTGTCCCCGTCCTCTTTCGTCCTCTTTGACTTCCGATTTCTCTCCGTGCTATAAGTCGGGAACGCCCATGACGTGGTACATTCATTGGGTTTCCGGTCATCCGCTTTGGTCCGCGGCGGTGCAGTTCGCCATCCTGGGCACGCTCGGCGAGGCGCTTTCGCTCGTCGTCCGCGGGAAACGGCTCAGTGCGCTCGGCGGCTGGTGGCGGGTCCTCCTGAAGCTCGCCGCGTGGGGAATCCTCGGCATCGTCATCAAGTACGGCTTCACCGGGATGAAGGGGTTCGTGGACGCTCTCATCGCCAAGTCGATGCTGCCGCGGGCGGCGCACGGGTCCGTCCTCTGGGCCTTTCTGGTGTCCGTATTCACCAACGTCCTCTTCGGGCCGCAGATGATGCTCTTCCACCGGCTGGAGGATTGCCTGATCGTCTGGAAATGGGACCTGGCCGGCCTGAAGAAGGCGTGGATGACGCTCGTCTGGTTCTGGATCCCGGCCCACACGGTCACTTTTTCGCTGCCCGCCGATTACCAAATCGGCCTCGCGGCGCTCTGGTCGGTCGCCTTGGGCCTCATCATGGGACTGACCTCGCCGCGTTCTCATTAGGGGTCGGACCGAATCAGTTCTTTCCGGTCCTTGACATCGGCCTCGAAATGTTTCATACTGTGGTATTAACCATTCATACCGGAGTCATTGAGATGAGCAAGACGGCCAAGTTCGCGGTCAGCATGTCCGAGGCGGAATTCAAGGGCATCGAGGCTGAACGGCGCCGGGCGAAGAAGACGAGAAGCGGGTTCATCCGCGACGCCGTCCGGGCCTGGGAGCGGCAGAGGCTCGAAGGGAGGGCTGGAGCCGCCGGAGCCCCGCGTACCGCGATCAAGGAGGATGCCAGACGCTACGAACTCCTGAACGGCGCGTCGGAGACCCTGGCGGATGCCGCCGAACTGCGGCGACGGGCGATCGCCGCGGCCGGGTCCTTCAGGTCGGGGGCGTCAGACCTCTCGACGAACCACGACAAGTATCTCGAAGAGCATGACTCGGTCACGGGTGCGGCGGACACCGGCGACGCCAAGAAAAAATCCGGAGCGAAGCCTTGACCATCCTGGTGGACACGAGCGCCTTCCTGGCCGTCCTCGATCAGGACGACGCCAACCACCCGGCCGCCAAAGCCCGGTGGATCGAGATGCTCAATCGCGGGGACGAACTCATCAGTCATAATTATATCCTGGTCGAGACATCGGCCGTCGCCCTCAGGAAGCTGGGTCTGGAAGCCATCCGGGTCCTCGAACGCGACGTCGTGCCGGTCCTGCGCCTGATCTGGGTGACACGCGAGCTCCACGAAGCTGCTGCGGGCGCCCACCTGGTCGCCGGGCGCCGCACCCTAAGCCTCGTGGATTGCGTGAGCTTCGAAGTGATGCGGCGGACGGGCGTCCTGACGGCCTTCGCCTTCGACCGTCATTTTCGGGAGTACGGATACGAAACGGTCCCGTCCGAACCCTAGATCCACGGGTTTGCCGTACCGGTCAAGGCTTGGCGAAACTCTTCAGGGCGGCATCCACGGCGGGGAAGACCTCGATGACCTTATTCATACCAGTTATGGCTAGCACATCTTGCCATTTGGCGGAAGAGCCTGAGAGCTTGAAGGTGCCGCCGCTGTTCTTCACAGAAACATAACTCGCCAAGAGCTCCCCCAGCGCGAAATTTCCGGCGTATTCGGCCCTTTCCAGATTGACGACGATCCTCTTCCCACCTTTTTCCAGGGTGGCTTTTACGACTTCGTGTAGGGTCGGCCGGGGGCACGAGTCCCGGGAAAACTCCCCGTCCAATTCGATGACGGTCACGTCGCCTTCAACCCTTGAAGAGATGATCACTCTTCCCCCCTTGTTCTTTCTTACCAAAAGCGACGGGGGAATTCAAGAAGCCTGAAAAGGGGACCCCAAACCGCTTCGGTCGTCCGCCATTCAGGCCGTCGGGTCGATCGGTTCCAAGAAAGGGAAGCGGTGGAAATCGGTGTCGCGCGTATAGATCGTCCTGATCCCGTGCTCCCGCATCAAGATGGCCGTTTGGGCATCGTAGAGAAGGTTGCCGTGCAGGTTCGCTGATTTCCGGATCGTTTCGGCAGCGATCGCCGCGTGTCTCTCCGAAGGCACGAGAAGGCCGAAAGCGGGTGCGGCCAGGATCGCCTCGACGAAACCCCAGGCCTTGGGAGCCGCCCATGGCTTCCGGAAGACGCGAGGGTGGGTGATGACGCGGAGGAATTCGTACATGATCCCCCAGGTTGAGTACCAGGGCGTGCCCAGGCCTCGCCATTCCTCGATCCTCCCCCGGCAGCACGCATGAAAAGGGGAGTCCTCGTCGGCGGCATACACGAAGATGTTTGTGTCCACGACGAACATCAGCGGCCCTCCATAGCTCCGTACAGGGCTTCCCTGTCGGCAATTTCGACCATCGCGCCGCCGCTTTTAAACGAGGGCAGGGGCGGCACGGGGCGAGGCCCTTCCTTGGCCGTGAGAAGCAGGCGGAGGGCGGATTCCACGAGCTCCGACATGGTGCATCCGCGGCGTGCCGCCTCGCGTTTCAAGAGGGCCATGACCGAATCGTCGATGTTCAATGTCGTTTTCATCCATATAACCATACATCAGGTATGGTTATATGTCAAGAGGCTCCGCTCCGGTCAAGTCTTAAGTCTTTGGTTCCGGGCCCGAAAACGAGGACTTAAGGCCGAAAAACGGGCCTAAGAATAGGCTATTTATAACGATTTCAATAAGATCCTGAGGCCCGACCCCGTTATCTTATCGGCGTCAGGATGACGGCGGCGCCGCCGCCCGGGGCGAGATGGAGTGTCATCTTCTTGTCGGCCGAGATCCGCATCGCAGCTACGCTCAGGCTCGTCCCGTCCGTTTCGGCGGCGGGGCCGTCGGCGAAGATCTTGGCCTCCCACTCTCCCGCGCCCACTCCTGCCCCTAAGAATCCCAGCGGCACCTCGAGGTCGCGCGCGTCCCAATTGGTCATGGCCCCGACGTACCAGCTGTCCCCGCTCCTCCTCGCCACCGCCACGAACTTGGCCGGCTCGCCGCCGATAACCTTCGTCTCGTCCCATACGACCGGCACCTTCTCGATGAACTCGAGCCCCGGCTGGCCCGCGTACGCCTCCGGATAATCGGAGACCATGACGAGCGGGCTCTCGTAGACGACGTACATGGCGAGCTGATGGGCCCGCGTCCCCTGCGACATGGGCGCCACGTCCAGCGCCTTGAACTTGCCGCGGGCTGCGTTGCGCATGGCCCCGGGCGTGAAGTCCATCGGCCCGGCCAGCATCCGCGTGAACGGGATGGTCACGTCGTGCTCGGGCGTCACGCGCTCGCTCCACTTGTTATATTCCATGCCCATGACGCCCTCGCGCGTGAGCAGGTTCGGGTAGGTCCGCCGCAGCCCCGTGCCTTTATACGCGCCGTGGAAATCCACGGTCAGGTGATGCTCCGCGGCCTTCCGCACGACCTTCTCGTAGTAGTTCACCATCTCCTGGTCGTCGCGGTTCATGTAATCCACCTTGATCCCGGCCGCGCCCCATTTCTCGTAGAGGGCCATGGCCTCGTCCATGTGGGCGTCGAGCGCGCGCCATTCGACCCAGAGCAAGACCCTGACGCCCTTGGCCTTCCCGTAGGCGATGATGTCCGGGACGTTCGCCTCCGGGATGAAGTGCAGGATGTCCTCCATCCGCTCCCCGGCTGGGACCGGGGCCCAGCCCGCGTCGACCAGCATGTATTCCAGCCGGTGTGCCGCCGCGAAATCGATGTAGTGCTTCATGGTGGCCGTGTTCATGCCCGGCTTGAACTTGACGCCGGTCGCGTAGCTCCCGGACCACCAATCCCAGGCGGCCTTGCCCGGCTTGATCCAGGAGGTGTCCGCTATCGCGCAGGGCGCGCTCAGGTTGAGCACGAGGTAGTTTGTCTCGATGAGGCGGCCGGGCGTCGGCTCGACCATCAGGATGCGCCAGGGGGTCGCCTTGGGCGTCATCCCGACGACCGCCTGCTCGGCCTTCCTCGACGGCGGAGTCGAGAGCTTGGCGGTCAGGGCGTTCGGAATCCCGGGAACGCCGCCCACGTACATCCCCGCGTAATCGGTCAGGTCCGCCTCGAGCAGGGCCACCCACGGCCCGCCTCCCGGCATCTCGACGAGGAGCGGCAGGTTGATGATCGAGGTGGGCTTGATGTCGCGGAGAGAAGTGCGCACATATTCGCCTTCGTTCTGCGTGTTGAAGCGGCCCATGTTCAGGGCGAATGCGGAGGGGCAGGCGGCGGGCGCGGTGCCGGCAGAAGAGCTGATAGCGCTGCTGCCAGCACCGCGTTCCGTTTCGGACGCGGTGGCGCCGGCAAAATAGAAACCCGTGTTCTCCGCGGCCAGCGTGAATTCGCCGAACGCGTCCTGCTTCGGCAGGACGTACCGGAAGGCCACGCCTTCGTCATAGGCGCGGAAGACGAGATCCACACGGCGTCCGAGGGCCTTCTTCTCGCGGAGCGAGACCGTCATCTCGTTATAGTGGTCGGGGACCGTACGCCTGGCCCCGAACGGGTTCTCCCAGGTCGAATTGCCTGATTTGCGGTCCGTCGCCACGACCTCAAAATCCTGGTCGAGGGGAGAGGCCCCGAGGAAGTCGAGACCGAGCGGCGAGTCGTTCAGGACCGCCGCTCCCTGGTACGTCACGCGATAGTATGCCCGTTCCCCAGGCAGATAGGGCTGCGGCTTGGCTTCGAGCGCCAGGGCGATCGTCAAGTTGCCGTCGGGCGAAGAGACCTCAAACGACCCGCCGGCGGCGCTTTTCCCCGTCCCGCACGAGATTGCGAGGCAGCCGGTTATGATGATCAATCTGAGCGCGATAATCTTGCGGTTTAACATCGTTCATTCCTCCCTTTGGGCGGATATTACTTCACTTCCTTGCCTCGACACAACTCAGGACCCCGGATCTTCCGACCCGGCGCCCCTGGGATTTTCCGGATCCGAGGCACGAAATTAAGGGGATATTTTCATTTTATTGACATTATCTTAACAACTTTTCCTGGAGGGCAACTTAACTTAAAATTGGACATAAGAGGAGCGGATTTATAGACTCCTCAACGAAGGGTCGCATAGCCGAGCCGTCACCAAGCAGTGAAGGGCCTCGAAGGCGGCCGAAAGGGGGGACAATGAGAAAGCAAGTTGCCATGGGGAGGGGGACGGCATTCTTTGCCGCGGCGGTCATTATGATGATGCCGGCCCTGCTGACCGCTCAAGCCACCGGGAAGAATCCGCCGGAGAAACCGCAGGTCGTCGACATGGATTCGTATCTGGTCAGCGCGCCGCCGGGCAAAGGCTGGAAGATCGAGGTGGACAAGAACGCAGGCAGCGTCACTTTTACCCAGGTCAAGGGGACAGGCCTGCTGAGCGCGCTCTTGCCGTTTTCCCAAGCACGGGGCACATTTCTTACCGTCACACCCATGCTTCTCGAATCCTGGAAGTGGGGGATGTCCGAGGAAGCCGCGGAGAATGCACTCATCAACCAAGTCTTCAACACCGCAGCGCCAGGCGCGCCGCCCGGCAGCAAGGTAGAACGGGGGGAAGTCGTGCTGAAGGACAAAAAAGTCCGCTTCATAAAGTTCCAGACATCTTTTTGGGACCAGGGCCAAGGACAAAACTACGTCGTGGACAATCTCGTTTATATCTATTTTCCTCCCGACTTCAAGAAATCCCATCGGGCTTTCGCGTTCTCTTCGCAGTTCACCCGCACGACCAACTGGGAGCTTTTTAAGAACCCGGGGCAAGGGCCTGTCGGCGCCGTCATCGACAGCCTGGAGATCGTCGACCCTCTTAAAACCATCCCGGGCCCCGACGGCGACCTCATCAGGGCGGCCGCCGCGGGTGACCTCGAGGCAGCCCGCCAGGCGATCGACAAGGGGGCCAAGGCCGACGCGGCGGCCTCCAACATGACCGCTCTCCAAGCGGCGGCTTATTACGGTCACCAGGAGATCGTAGACCTGTTGATTGGGCGAGGCGCCGAGATCAACAAAAAGGACGACGAAGCCGGAACCACGCCTCTCATGGCAGCTATTGTAGGCGGCGAGCCGGAGATCGCGGATCTCCTGGTCAAAGGCGGGGCCGACGTCAACCTGAAGACAAAGGACGGCGTCTCGGCCCTGTTTTGCGCTGTCGGCATCGAGCATCCCGGACTCGTTTCGCTGCTCATAGAGCGTGGCGCCGATATCAACGCAAAGACGAGCGATGGCCGGACGCCTTTGATCGCCGCCGCCAAGATCGGAACGATGGAGATCGCGCAACTCCTGACGGCCGCCGGAGCAGACGTGAACGTTCAAACGAACGAAGGCAAAAACGCGTTGATGCTGGCTGTCAATAATAAGAACCCCGATATGGCGAGGATGCTGCTGGATAAGAACGCCGACGTGAATTTGAAGACCGACGTGGGATGGACCGCCCTCATGGTGGCTGCTTTACGAGGCGAAACCGAAATCGTCGAGGCCCTTATCAAAAAAGGCGCCGACATGAACCCCGGGGTCAACGCAAGCGGCCGGACGGCGCTGATGATCGCCCTTGCGGAAGGGAAGCCTGAAGTCGCGAAGATCCTGATCGAGGCCGGAGCTGACGTAAACTTGAAGATGAAGAACGGCGGGACTGCGTTGATGGGGGCTGCGGAAATCGGCCAGACTGAGATCGTCAAGCTCCTTATCGAGAAAGGGGCCGACATCAATGCCAGGACTGATAAGAAGCAGACTGCCCTGACATTGGCGAAGAAAAATAAACACCCTGATATCGTCAAAATGCTTCTGGCCGCCGGCGCCAAGGGCTGAGGGGGCAGAAAGGTGAATCGATAACTTATAGCGAGCTCTGCCCCCATGCTCGGAAGGTCATTTCTTCTCGACCCTTTTCTTAGATGGGTGAATACGCTTGTCTAAGATTTCCTCGATATTGCGGATCTCGCCAGAGGCCAACTTTGGCAGGAAAGCAACCGCCTCTTTCCTTGAGTAGCCCTTCCGCATCAGGTAGTTGATCTTCGCCCATTCACTGCTTTCAAGAGACTGGTCAAGGGTTATAACAAGGCCTTTCGCATGGATGACGTTCGGCTTATTCTTATCCTGATCAGACATAATAACGATTCTCTCCACTAGATATACTGACGGCTTTGGCGATGCTCTTCTATCCATCGGAATTGTAACACGAGAGCGTAGACCGTCAAACAGAGTCGCCAGACATCAGGATTAGACTCGTGGTGTACGTATGCCAAGGGCAATTCATCAGCATCTTCTATACAAAGGAAACAGCCACGGATATACTTAACCATGGCATTCATGGTCTTTCGTTAAGGCAGACAGATGCTAGCGGAGTCTCGAACTGTTAAGAATCATATTGCATCAAGTTTCCTTTAAACTCAAATGCTGAGCCATGAATCAAGGCAGGGGGGAATATGCGAGTAATAAACTTCAATATCAAAGGCGCCCGAGTTCCAGGACGTAAAGACCGTGAAACGCAGGAGCGCTCATGGCATCTTCTTGCTGCTTATGGGGCAGACCTTGCTCTTATTCAGGAGGTGGAACTAAAGGCGATCCCGAATTGGGCGAAGGAACGATGGACTATAATCGCGGGTGAACCTGCGTTTCTTGGTGATTTACAGGTGGGATGGGGATCCGCGATTGCGGCCCGAGAGGGGCTTAAGCTCCGGGCTCGCAACGACCTACTCGATTAGAAATGGGTGAAGCTTCTTTATGATTATGCAGTTTTCGGCCAAATTGAGTTACCGGACGGCGCTCCGGCACTAGTGGTGAGTGTACATGCTCCTGCCCAAAAACTTCCGAATTATCTCAAGTACGTGAAGAAGTCCGAAGCGCTTACACCCAAAGAGATGGCGACCATGGCGCAGCTCGGAGACGATCCTTGGGCAATTGACTTGTTCTTCTCTGCGATTTCTCCCCTTGTAGAAGGCAAACGGTTCTTGGTCGGCGGAGACTGGAATAATTCGCGGTTGTTCGATTTAGACCCGAAACTCCGCAAGCGTGGACAGCCGCCCTTTGCGACAATGTTCTTTACTCGAGCGCGTGATGCCGGGTGGTTTGAGTGTCACGGCACTAAGAACGAGGAACGGAGTTTTCTCGATCCGAAAAAACTCCCTCATCAGCTCGACCATCTATTTTGTGATAATAGGACAGCCAGGACGATGGTAGATTGCAGTGTTCGAGCAGACTGGGTGCTCCGAGAACTCTCGGATCATGCTGCCATGGTTACAGATTTTCAGTGGCCATAATGGCAGGTCTGGGCATAACTTCCAGGAACTGACATAATCCGAGATACAAAATAATAGGTTTTCTGGGGGAGGAACGCCGGCCATGCGTATGCAGATGTGCCGGTCTACGCGCCTGACCAATGCCTTTAGCAAGAAGCTGGAGAATCTTAAGGCGGCGGTTGCCCTTCACTTTGCACACTATAATTTCATGCGGATACATTCTAGCTTGCAGGTTGTGCCCGCAATGGAGGCGGGGATTACCGATCACGTGTGGGAAATCGAGTATATTCTGGGTTTGGGAATATAAAAAACGATATTCTTAGGATTTTTTGGATGGTATTAGTTTTCCGGTTTTTAGAAAAAGCGCATCTCTGCGAAGCCGTTCTGCTATTTCGATTTTCTTAGAAACAGGAGCATCGGCCCTCTCTTGATCTAGGGCTGCCCTCGCTTTAGTGTGTTCCTTCCAGAACCTTTCTGTAATTTTTAGACAGTACTTTTTTGTCATTGTCGAACCTCTCAATAAGGCTCAATAACGTATCATTATTCGCTTTTGTAAGAAGACGCCCAATTCTGATTTTATCCTTTGGTCTGAAAGATGTCAATAGTAGCAATATTAGGTGTTCTATGCTTATAAACCTAGTAGAAATGCCCTCAAATTCTATAGTTTGGGCCCTTTCAACGGCATCATCATAAAGGGGGCCCAAGTTCGGGAAAAATTGAACGGGCATATCTCCGATAAATATGTGCTCATGATTAAAGGTCGCACCATTTTGCCGGAAGTGTTCATACAGTCCACCAAAATCACTTTCGGGAGACAATATTACAAAGACATCTAGGTCATATGTTGCCTGGGGAACATCGTAAAGAGTTACGGCGTACGCACCGCCTATGGCGTAATCTCGAATAAGTCCCAGTTGCTTAATGTGGTTAAGTTTTGCAATAGCTTCTTGAAATCCCACGTTTTCGATCCTCTTTAATATTCTACCATTGGTTTTGTCGGATTACCGCCCCCCTGTGCTGAAACTAACCCACTGCCTCAAACTGGCTAACTAACAATCACCCTCTATTATTATTGTATCACAACGCTGTCGGGCCCACGCCCGCCCTCGACAGGATATCGCCGTGGGTTAGACGGGGCGCAACCCAAGTTCATCAGCCGTTTGTTTGGCAGTTTCAAGCACCAAAACCGAGGCCCGAAACACAAACATGATTCTTTTCCTAAAATAGAATTCTGTTAATGAGTCATCAAGAATTACTGGGTCTATTAGCAAAATAAAATCGCGCGGGTTTGGCGAGCCGTCAAATCTATAATCTATACCCAAGCGCGCCATTTCAATTCCAACCTTCCCGGCGTTTTTTCTTAATGCCTCTTCGTTAAAGGGGATGTCCAATAAAGAAGTCTGTATTCTCGCCACTAATTGGACAATGGCAGGGCTTTCTTTGTGTCGGATTATGTTGATATTAAGCGTCTTATATTTCATTGTAAAATTAAAATAGACGTCCGGCTGGGGCGGTTTGCGCTCAATTGAAACCTCTGGAATATCTATCCACTCTCGGATGATTTGCTCTATTTTCTTATCCGAAAGCCTTGAAATTCCCCTTCCCCTTCTCCATTGTTTCCATTGATTCATTGTCCACAAAACATTGCCTGCCATAAAAACAACAGATAGGGGAATTAAGAACCAGGGCATTTGCTTTATCCACGCCAGGATGCCCGGCAAGGCAATGATCGCCAAGGCAAAGAGGCTCCCAAGTGCACCCTTTGTGACATCCCATGCGTCTTTCTTAGTTCTTCCCATATCTGTATTCTATGGCCAAGACTCAGATTGTCAACCCATGCCCCCTTTTTGGAAACAACCTTCTCTTGTTTGTCAATTTAGGACACTACCCTGAGGCAAAATGGCTTGAAAAGCTCACTTTAGAGGTAGTACAGTAAAGTGCAACTAATTTAGGATGATGGTCTTGCTACAGTCCGAAAGCTGGCGGCTTATGGAGATACTGGAACTAGCATGAAACTCACGCTCCAACAACTCGAAACCCATCTCTGGGGTGCGGCAAACATCCTTCGTGGGAAGACCGCCGGGCAAGACTATAAGAACTACATCCTATCGCTAATGTTTTATAAGCGCCTTTGTGACCAGTGGGAATGCGAGGCTGATGATGCCATTGCCGAACTGGAAAGACAGCAGGGGCGCTCGTTCTCCGAGAAGGAAAAGGCGATCTTCCGCAAGCGCGGAGAACACCGCTTCAAAATTCCGGACGGCTCGCGCTGGGATAACGTCAAAGCTTCCTCCATGAACATCGGCGAGGTTCTTACGAAGGCCATGCGCTCAGTGGCCGACGCCAACGAAGAACTGCGTGGTGTCTTCACCGTGGATTGGAACCAGCCAGCTCCAGACGGTTCGGGCAAGCCGCTTATTGCCAACGAAGTCGTCCACGCACTTATTCAGCACTTCGATGAGTACGACCTCTCCAATAGGAATGTGCCACCGGATGTGCTCGGCCGCGCATACGAGTACCTTATTAGACAATTTGCGGACGATGCCGGGGCTAAGGCAGGTGAATTCTTCACGCCGCCGGAGGTTGTTGATACTCTTGTCCGCGTCCTCGAACCTCGTCCGGGCGACACAGTCTATGACCCGACATCTGGCTCTGGCGGCATGCTCGTACACACGGCCAATTATCTGCGTGAGCAGGGTTATCACGCCACGACCGCACGCTATTTTGCTCAGGAAATGAACTGGGGCAACGCCGCGATCGGCAAGATTAACTCCGTGCTGCACGGCCTTGAAGCCGATATCAAAGCGGGCTCGAGCACCCTCACTGATCCGCAGTTCCTCGATAATGGCCACGTTCGGAAGTTTACAATAGCGCTGGCCAATTTCCCTTTTTCTGACGAGTTCTGGTGGCTGAAGCCTGAACAACAGACCGACGACAAGAAGAAGAAGGACAAACTAAAGAAAGAAATATTTGGAAAGGAAGGGTACAAAGATCCCTACGGTCGCTTTGGCCGTGGCACAGGTTTCAACGCACCTCCTGCCGGATACGGCGATTATGCCTTTATCCTCCATATTTTGGCTTCGCTAGCGGACGAGGGTCGAGCTGGGATCGTATGCCCCCAGGGTGTTCTTTTTCGCGGCCAACCTGAAATCGAGGAGGAGACGGGAGAGTTCGATGACGAAGGCAACCCTAAGATGAAACGCCGTAAGGCAGACGACGAGCATCTAATACGAAAGGCACTTCTCGAGTCCAACGTCGTCGACGCCGTGATCTCGCTTCCGCTTAACATCTTTTATGGCGCCGGCCTGCCGGCATGCCTCCTTATCCTTCGCAAGCAGCGGCCGCCTGAACGACGGAATAAGGTGCTGCTCATATACGCCGCACGGCACTATCGCGAACTTTCGGCACAAAACGAGCTGCGGCCACAGGACGTTGTGCGAATGCTCGTCCACTATCACGCTTACGGGGATGCAGCGAAGGTCCCCGGACTCGTTACAGCGCACAGTGAGCGCATCGGCAAACAAATCGATCTTCGCGTAGAGGATGAAGTCGGGCGCCTGAATGCAGAGTACCAGCCTCTTATGCAGAAGCTTGCCGCACTCGATGCGGAGCTCAAAATCGCTCAAGAGCGCAAGGATGCGGCGAGTACGAAGAAAGAACAAGAGAAGGCCGGAGCCGGAGTGTCTAAGCTTGAGAAACAGAAAGAGAAGCTTGCCGCCAAGCTCGAGGACCGTGATAAACGTATCGCGGAGTCACAGCGACAGGCGGAAGATGATCGTGCGGATATTGCCAAGGTTGGCGAAGAAATGAATACGCTCTATAGCGATCCGAATGAACTGCTCAAACATGCGCGCGTGGTCCGGCTCGATGAGATCATGGAGAATGAATTCAACCTGAACATCCCTCGGTATGTGGATACGTTCGAACCGGAGCCGCGTATAGAGGTCAAAGACGCACTTGAGGTGCTCGCCGACGCGAAGAAGACGGCTGATAAGGCCGGGCTTGAGTTATTGCGACTCTTGAAGGAAGCCGGATATGCAGAATGAGTGCTTTCCGGAAGCCACCGACGAATGGCCCAAAGGCCCCGTTAACAGCATAGCCCACGTAAATCCGCGCTACCCGGTTAAGAGAGGACGCGAATATTCGTTCGTGGAAATGGCTTCCGTAGGAGAAGATTTCGCCGGAATTCTTAGATTTGACTTGCGACAGCTCGAAGGGTCCGGCCTAGCGCGATTTAGGGTCGGGGACACCCTGTTTGCGAAAATCACTCCCTGTCCTGAGAACGGAAAAGTCGCCTTCGTAAACACGATGCCGAGTGATCTTGGACTCGGTTCAACGGAATTCATAGTCCTTTCGCCGAAATCGGAGACGGTTCCACGATTCCTATTTCACTTGGCCTGTTCTCACAACGTTCGGGGCCGGGCAGCAGCTCGCATGGAGGGCTCAACTGGCCGTCAACGCGTTCCGGAGGAAGTATTCACCAAGCGGCTTCTTGTTCCGATTCCGCCTCCTTGCGAACAGGCCGCCATCGCTCTTATCCTCGATGCGGTTGATAAAGGGATCGGGCATACTCATTTGGCTGTTGAACGAGCGAGGGAAATGAGGAGAGCGCTAGTACAACGTTTATTTTCCGAAGGCATACGCGGTGAGCAACAGAAGAAGACTGCTGTCGGATTGATCCCGAGATCTTGGAATGTTATGCCCGTGTCGGCTGTTGTAGAAAATTTTCAATATGGGCTTTCCATGCCAATGAAATCAAATGGTCAGCTTCCAATACTCCGCATGGGCAATATTCAGGATGGTGGTGTGCGGCTGGCCGATTTGAAGTACATCACGCTGCCAGAACAACTTGTGGCCCCTTATTTAGTTCGGCGAGGAGACGTGCTTTTCAATCGCACGAACTCCCAGGACCTAGTCGGCAAAATCGGTATCTACCGACACGAGAGGGAGGCCGCATTTGCCTCGTACCTAATCCGTCTCTTCCCTGATGTGACGAAAGTTAATGCCTTTTTCCTTGGACACGTGCTGAATTCATACGACGCCCAGTGTCGCATCAAGCGATATGCAACTCCAGGAGTCCAGCAGGTGAACATCAATGCGACGAACTTAGGCAAGGTGCTGATACCAATCCCTGCAGGTCCGGATGGCCTCGAAGAGCAGAATAGAATCGCGTCAATCCTTGAAGTAGCGGACGCAGTCGTACAGAGCTACCAGCCCGTTATCGAGGGGCAGAAGGCGCTGAAGAATTCCCTGATGTATGACCTATTCACCGGCCGGGTGAGGCTACTGAAGTCTTCGGAGGGAACCTCAGTATGAGCGAAGCGGGTTATGTTGAGCTTCCAATCATCGGTTGGCTCTGCGGGACAGGCAGAACGGCCGGCCTTGGATGGACCTATCGTAACGAATCGGGGATGGCAAGCTTTGAACGCCCCTTGGAAGACCCTCTGGTCGAGAAGCTTCTCATAGAAGCAATCCGCCGCATTAACACGGAGGTAAAGAATGAAGCCCAGGCTAAACTGACGGTAGCGGCACTCCGCAGAGCGATGTCCCACCCTGAAAAGCTTACATCAAACCGCCAGGCGCTCGACCTCTTACGTGACGGTGCCAAGGTCGTATTAAACCCTGGGGAAGACGCAAAGACGATCCAATTCATCGCCTTCGAGCCGGACCGCCAGCACTTGAACGACTTCTCCGTTACCAACCAGTACAGGGTGCAGGGTGTTAGGCAATGCCGCGAAGATACGGTGCTGCTAATTAATGGAATCCCGTTGGTCATTGCCGAATATAAGAACTATGCAACAAGTGGCAAGGACTGGCGCGAAGCTGTACATCAACTCCACCGTTATCAGCGACAAGCGCCCCTTGTGCTCGCGCCAAACGTTTTTTGCGTTGCCGCAGACGAGAATGAATTTCGATATGGAACCGTCCTCTTCCATGACGCGAGCAAAGAGGAGGTTGAGCGACACCTCGACCTATGGAGCCGATGGCTGAGTCTATATCCGGAAAAGCACGGTTGGTGGAACGATTCAAGGTCTCAAAACCCGGATGACCCGCTGGAAGTGTCGGTCCAGGGCCTTTTAAGGCTCCAGCCTGCGCATATTCTCGACTTCCTCCAGCACTTCGTCGTCTTTGAGACCAAGAAGGGCAAGACCACCAAGAAGGTTGCGCGTTACCAACAGTTCGAATCAGTTAACGAGATGGTTGACCGCACTGTGGCGCTCGTCGACCGACCTATTATGGCGCAGGACCGCACGGGTCTTATTTGGCACACGCAGGGATCGGGAAAGTCACTCACTATGATCTTTGCTGGGCAAAAACTGCGACGCCATCCCGCCCTCAAGAATCCGACGGTGTTGATCGTCGTCGACCGGCGCGATCTCAAGACCCAGCTATCGGATGACTTCATTGCCTGCGACTACCCGAATGTTGAGAAGGCGCTCGGCGTCGAAGACCTCGTGGGTAAGCTCCGTGCTGATTGGCGCGGCACATTGGCTACCACTATCCAAAGCTTCCAAAAGATGGGTGACCTAGTACCGCTTGCGCGCGACAACATTATCAGCCTGGTAGACGAGTGCCACCGATCACAGAAGGGCGGTCGCTCAGAAAGTTTTGCTATGACCATGCGAGTGAAGCTCGCGAACGGCTTCCGCTTTGGTTTTACTGGCACGCCCATAGATAAGACGATGCAGAACACGCATCGTGACTTCGGCCCCATCAAGGACGGCATGCAGGAGCGCTATCTCAGTTACTATGGCATCCGACGGGCGATCGAAGATGGCGCCACGTTAGAAGTGCACTACATCCGCGATAAGGTACCGTTCAAGGTTGATGAGGCCGCGCTCAACATCGGCTTTGAAACGATGTGCGAGGAGATGGAGGTTGAGGACGAAGAAGCAAAGGAGGTCATCCAGCGTCAGCGTTCGCAGTGGAAGGAATTAGCGCGTCACCCAGAACGCGTGGACCTCGTTCTGGAGAAGATGCTGACGCATTTTCTTGAGCATCCGGACCCTAGTGGCTTTAAAGCGCAGCTCGTAGCTGTTGATCGAAAAGCCTGTTCTATCTACAAGAACGCACTTGACTGGAAGTTGAAGGCGCGGAGTCTCCCACCCGAATGGTCTGACGTGATCATATCAGCGGCCCAGAATAGCGAGCCTGATATCGAGCGTTTTGAATACTCAAAGGCAAAACAGGATGAGTTGATTGACTATTTCAAGCTCACCCCCCTTGAATGGGAAGCGTGGAACCGCGAACGCTATGGGGATGACCAAAGCAAATGGCGCCCCCCGCTCAAGATTCTTATCGTTTGCGATCGATTGCTCACTGGATTTGACGCGCCGGTTGAGCAGGTCATGTACCTTGATAAACCGCTACGCGATCACAACCTGCTCCAGGCCATTGCGCGCACGAACAGACCTTTGCCTGCGATGAAGAAAAGGACCGGCGTCGTCGTGGACTATTTCGGAGCATTCACTCAGCTCCAAAAGGCTCTCAACTTCGATGAGAGCATAATAGAAGAATCCCTTATCGATTGGGATGCCCTTCGTAAACTAGTGCCGGGTGAGGTGGCACGATGCATGGAGACTTTCAGTGGCATCAAGCGTGCAGACACGCGCGAATGTCTACTTGAGGCTCTGCGCAGGCTGCGAGATCCCGATTCTGCCAAGAAGTTCGAGCAAAACTTCAGAAGCTTGGAACGGCTATGGGAAGCGATTGCGCCAGACCCTTGTCTTTATCCGCACCGGCACGAGTACAACTGGCTCTGTGGTATCTACATTGCCCATTGGCGCCGTCAACGGGGTAGCAAAGAAACATACGGGGTTCTATCGGCTAAGACACGTCAGCTTATCGAGGAGCATACCGAGTTTATCGATATCGCCCAATCCCTGCCAGTTTTCAAAATCGATAAAGACTATGTGACGAAGATGACGGAGTTGCCTACTCCTGCAGACAAAGCTGCTGCCTTGGAAGCCATGCTGACGAGCGAGCTCTCGGAAGATGATCCGAGCTTCATTTATCGCATGCTAGGAGAGCGCTTGCAGCGGGCGAAGGAGCTAAGAGACGCATCCGACGAGGCTGCAGCCAGGCTTCTCGTCGAGCTGCAGGAGATTGCCGAAACGGTTGCGAGAGCCAAGCAAGAGCCGGAGCGTCTTAATTTGAAGCATCCTGGCGAATACGGACTATTCACGATTCTGCGAGCGCATTCCAGAACACAAGACGAAGAGTACTTGGCAGACTGCGCGCGGCGAATGGTAGCCCATCTTAGGGATAACCGGCTGCTAGTGACCGGATGGAGCAACTCGATCGGTGGCCAAATGCGTGTAGAGCAATCTCTGTTGGCCGAATCGTGGAATGCTTTTTACGTCAAGCTGGGATTCGATTCGGAAGCGGAGAACCCTCCGTTCCTACAGCCGGCGGTCGGCGAACTCGCAAAAGTCGATGGAATAAACTGATATCATGCAGAACCCGCGGGAATTCAGCATTGAACTTGACGGGCGCCGTGTGGACTACCGTGTTGTGCCGTCCTGGTCAGCCCGCCAACTCCGCGTTCGGGTAGGTCCGCACGGCGTGGACGTAGTCCAGCCAACGGGGCGGTCTACTTCCGACATCGAATCATTCCTCCTTACTCGGGCGGCGTGGGTACTTGCTCAGCTGCAAAGAGCAGAGCGGCTTCGGTCGGCTCGTCGTCTCAGGCGGCGATTACCCGGGCAGATTCTATACCGAGGAAAGCCGACCAGAATTCGCCTCGAAAAGTGGCGGCCCCAGGCGCGCGGGACTTGCATAGCGCTTGTAGGTGAAGAAATTGTCGTTCGTCGCGGTGGAAAATCAACAACGCCTGCTCATCGAAGCCTGGAGCAGTGGCTGCGTGCTCAGGCCCGGGCCGCGATCGAGGCTCATTTTGACATACTGGCCGCCCGGTTAAGGCGGCGACCCGGCCGAATTTATATAATGGGTCAACGTACAAAATGGGGCAATTGCTCGGCGAAGAAGAACCTATCCTTCAATTGGCGCCTCATTCTTGCGCCCGATTTTGTGTTTCGATACTTAGTAACGCACGAAGCGGTCCATTTAGCCGTACCAGATCATTCGGCAAAGTTCTGGTTGACGGTCAAGAGTTTGTGCCCCGAAACGGAGAGAGCGAAGCAGTGGTTGGGGGTGAATAACGGAGAGCTGAATGTCGCCCTCGAACGAGTAACCGCTGACGCGGTCGATGCTAAATATTTGCTATGACATTCTGCTGGCGACGCGGAAAGCACTGAACGGAAGCCGACAAATCACTTGACTGAGTCCGATGAGCATGGTCGGGAACAGCTGATCTTAAAGCTGCGCTATTGACTCCAAGTGGCTTGACGCGGGGGTCATCGACCTAATGAAGAGGACCCCAGACTAATACAAGTTTAGATAATCGCATGGTGATTCGCAATACCAGGGTTATTAAAAACCATCCCCAATATCACCCGTAGAGAGGATATGTTCTAAAGAAAATCCCCCTGATTGTAGGCTAGGCTAAACTAGCGCGAATGAATGAGTTTCGAATGGAACTGCTGGAGGGGAGAAAGTTGGCGAAAAAGAGTCTGAATAGCATTGATATGATGGAGACATAAGAATGCCAAAAACCGACATTACCATCCAAGAACTGGTTAATAAGATCGACAGAAAGGAACTCTTGTTGCCCGAAATGCAGCGGCGCTATGTTTGGACTGCTACAAGAGTTAGGGACTTGCTAGATTCTCTTTATCGTGGTTATCCGACGGGGACCATCTTAGTTTGGGAAACCGATGAAGAAATCATTGTCAAAGAAATGCCAATTGAAGCAGGGCGGGAGCCAAGCGTAGCGTCTAGGCTTCTACTCTTAGATGGCCAACAGCGAATTACTTCCTTGGCTGCGGTTATAACAGGGAAAAAGGTCCATGTCCGCAATAGGAAGAAAGAGATAGAGATTCTCTTTAATCTTGATCACCCTGAGGGCCCCCCTGAGGAAGTGACGGAAGTTGAAGAGAATGGAGTCAAAGGGGAGGCTGAAGAATACGATTCTGAAGAGGAAGATGAAGAAACTGATATTCAATCAGAAATGCGCAGAAAAGTATTTGTCGTCGGCAGCCATGCGCTAAAGAATGACCCGGTTTGGGTTTCTGTATCAGATATTTTTAAAAAGACGGATAAAGAGTTATTAAAACCCTTGGGGATAAATTCCGATGATTGCAGGTGGGACAAGTATACAGGCCGCCTAAACAGGGTTAGGAAAATAACTGATTATCCTTACGTAATGCAAGTCCTGGAAAAAGACAAATCCTATCAGGAAGTGACCGAAATATTCGTCAGGGTAAACTCGCTGGGCATTAAACTTCGTGGTTCTGACCTTGCCTTAGCTCAAATAACCTCGAAATGGAAAGGCTTCATGGAGGAGATAGAAGAGTTCGCCAGGAGATTTAAAGATGACGAAGATTATATAGTCGAGACCGGACTGCCTGTTCGCTTGCTAACCATTTTCGCCACAAAACAATGCCGTTTTAAAACTATAGGAAGAATTAAGGTTGATAAACTCAAAGAATCCTGGGAGAAAGCCAAACAAGCTCTTGATTTTGCTGTTAATTTTGCACGTAATAATGGTGATATCGATAGACTGAGCTTCCTGTCATCTCCCTTCTTGCTGATTCCCATTGGGATCTTCGCCGTTCAGAATGATGAGCGGCTGAATGCTGATGACGAAAAGAAGTTATTAAAATGGTTCTTTATCGCGCACATGCGTGGGCATTATAGCTTAGGCTCTTCCGAGACAATCATGGACTCCGATTTGTCGATTCTTTTTGGCAAAAATGGGCCTGGCGCCTTACTAACCCAGCTACAAAATCATGTAAAGAAATTCACCGTAGATGCCTCAGACATTGCCGGGAGAGGAACCCGAAGCCCAATGTTCTCGATGCTATACTTTGTATTAAAGCATAATAACGCCAAGGATTGGTTTTCTGGAATTAAGCTGGCAGATAAGAATGTCGGTAAATCACAGTCCATTCAATATCATCATATTTTTCCGAAATCTCTACTTCAGGATGCGAAATATGAAAAAAAGGAGATAAATGAAATAGCTAATATGGCATTCTTAGCGGGCAAAACAAATAGACATATTTTGAATAAAGAACCAAAAGTATATTTTGATCGAGATATCATTCCGAAGAGAGGGACGGGAGCTTTAGAACTACAACTTGTGCCAGCTCAAAAAGATCTGTGGGGGTTAGATCAGTATAGAGAATTCCTGGATCATCGGAGAAACGCTATAGCAAAGGTGATAAACGACTATATTTCAAGATTCGAAAGCATATAAATTCGTAGGGATGGGTTAGGGAATACGTAGTTCTGACACTGATAATGGATGAACTATAAAGGTAACCTTGAATATTCCTTAGCGATCTTCTTCCTGACGGTCTCCATCTCTCGGTAGGCTGAACCTTCTTCCATCATCAAACCGTCGCGCTCAAGTTACGCCGCACAGATCGGGGTTTTCAAGTCTCGGGGGCCGTGCGTGGTCTCCCCAGCTGTGGGGCGAATTTTCGGGGAAAAACGACGCTCGTCCGTGCACCTTGACAGCTATTCGGACGCCGCCCTATAGTTGCCTCGTGATGGGAATGTTAGAGCCCGGTCGCCACAATAGGTAGAAACATGCCCGAGTATTCGATCTCGCAGCTCGACAATTTCGAGGAATGCCCGCGCCAGTACAAGTTCAGATACGTCGACAGGATCATGCGCTATGAGGAGAGCATCGAGGCCTTCCTCGGGCAGCGCTTCCACGACGCCATGGAATGGCTGTACGGGGAACGGGCCTTCCGGGTCGTGCCCCTCGAGGAGCTGCTGGAGTATTACGAGCAGAATTGGGCGGAGAACTGGCACCCCGAGGTGAAGATCCGGAAGGAGGGGCGCTCGGCCGACGATTACCGGCTGATGGGGCGGCGCTTCATCGAGGACTATTACAGGCGCCACGCTCCCTTCGAGGAGGGCAAGGTCCTGGGCCTCGAGCGTTTCATCCGGTTCCCGCTCGACGACGGGGGGCGGTACCGGTGCAAGGGCATGATCGATCGGCTGATGATCGCCCCGGACGGTGCTTACGAGGTCCACGACTACAAGACGGGCTCGAAGCTGCCGGAGCAGGAGGCGCTCGACGAGGACCGCCAGCTCGCCCTCTACCAGGTCGGCGTCCAGACGCTCTGGCCCGACGCGAAGATGGTGCGGCTCGTCTGGCACCTGGTGGCCTTCGACGTCGAGATGCGCTCGTCGCGGACGCCGGAGGCGCTGGACAAGCTCAGGGCGGAGCTCGGGGCGCTCATGGACAGGATCGAGGCCGAGCGGGAGTACGCGCCGTACGAGAGCGCTTTATGCGACTGGTGCGCCTACCAGGACCTCTGCCCGGCGAAGAAGCATCTGGTCAAGGTCGAGGCGCTGCCGAGGGATAAGTGGAAGGACGAGCCCGGGGTCAAGATCGCGGATGACTATGCCGAGCTCTGGCGGGAGAAGAAGGACCTCGAGGCCGAGGTGAAAGCCATCGAGGCAGAGCTCGACGGGATCAGGGAGGCGGCCGTCGCGTTCGCCGAGAGGGAGGGCGTAAGCGCCATCGCGGGCACGGACGTGCGGCTCCGGGTGAGCGCGAAGGACAGGCTCGTAGCGCCGGCCAAGGGGAGCGAGGAGAGGGAGGCGCTGGAGAAGGATCTCCGGGCGGCCGGAGTGTGGGACGAGGTCAGCGCGCTCGATGCCGCGGCGCTCGAGAAGGCGGTGGCGGAAGGGAAGTGGACGGCGGACGTTCTCGAGCGGATCAAGGCTTTCCTCAGTACCGAAAAGCGATATACGGTGACCCTGAAGGATGATGCCTGAGGAATCAGGCGCTATAGTTAATTATAGATATAGCCTTGTCAACCCAGGCTCTTCTTGGCGCTGGCCGCGTTGACGAACTCATCGGTTTCAAGAATCTTGAGGAGTTTCTGCTCGTTTTTTTCGGCGAGGAGGAGTGCGGTCTTGGCATCCAGACCCTTCGCCAAGCTCTCCCTGAGCGCGCTCCGGACGATCTCCGAAATGCTCTTGCGTCTCACGAAGGCCAGGGCCCTGGCTTTATCGTACAGGTCCGCTTCGAGAATGATGTTGACCCGCTTCATAGGTTTGCGTTCCATACATACGTATATACATCATTACACACTATATTTCAACCGACTGAGCTATTTGATTTCCAGCCTCACCTTCCCGACGGTTTAAAACTGTCGCAGGACATGGGGGAAAACCGACTAAACTATGAGATGGACAGGTCAATCCTCACCCCAAGATACGGTGTCGAATGCTTTGGGGCCACGCGCTTTCAGGCCGGGCGCGCAACCAACGAGGATGCATTCCTCATCGACCGGGACCCCGTTGCCTACGCCGCTATCTTTGACGGGGCCGGAAACGCGGAACAGGCCGCCGAACGAGCCGCCAACTTTTTCAGGACCCTGATCAGCGACCCGGAGGCTAGCGTAGGGGAGATGGACACGTGGGCAAGTTGGATGCGATTGATGGATTCCCATCTCTGGGGCGGTCCAGAAAGCGCCTTCGTCGGAGCGGCGGTTCCCGACCTTAAGCTGGGGCTGGTTGTCGGGGCTTATGCCGGGAATGCACGCGCCTATTTGGCGGGGAGGGACAATTTCAGGATCATCACGGCCGAGAGCTCTCCGGCCCGTCTCGGCAGCGGACACGTCGAGGCCAAGACCTTCTCAGTTGCATTCCACCCGCATGACACCCTGCTGCTGATGAGCGACGGGGCCTGGGCGCCTTTCGGCAACACCGCTCTGCTGCGGAAAGCCATCGAGGCGGCCTCATCACGGCATTTCTCCGAGGTCCCGGAAGCGATCCTCGACGCCGCCACGCCAGCCGACGGCCCGCCCGACGACATGACCGTCGTCGCCCTCCGGGTTAAACGCCTCTAAAGGGTGCGGTTGATTCTGTTGATTCTGGGGTCGGACCTCAGTAACTAATAAATATTAAACAAGATAATTCAGAATCACCCCCCTTTTTTGGCCTTAAGTCGCTATTTTCAGGCCCAAGAACGCAGACTTAAGCGAAGGCCATGCCGGTTGTAGTAAGATATCCCCAGGAGAACCTCAATGGCAGTATCGGTCATCATCATCGGCGCGGGAATGGGCGGGCTCGCCGCGGGCATCTACGGCCAAATTAACGGCCTCCGGACCCGGATCTTCGAGATGCACTCGCTGCCCGGCGGTCAGTGCACGTCCTGGAAGAGGGACGGATTCACCTTTGACGCGTGCATTCACCATCTCTTCGGCTGCGCACCCTCGTCCAGGATCTACAGCCTCTGGAGCGGGCTCGGCGCGATGCCCCGCGAGCTGGTGAAGCCGGCCGAGTGCACGAGCGTCCTGTCCCCGGAAGGGAAGCTTTTCCGGGACTACTACGACCTTGAGAAGCTCGAAGCGCACCTCCTCGAACTCGCCCCGGCGGACGGGCGGATCATCAAAGACTACATCAAGGGCATCAGGACCTTTACCGGGAAGGACGTCATGGGGGAGATGATGCTGGGCTCGACGCCCGCCACGCTCAAGGCGCTCCCCGCCCTGGTTACGAAGGTCCGCTGGCTCACAACGTCCATGAAGAAGTTCGGCCGGCGGTTTTCGGACCCATTCCTGAAGCAGGCCTTCCCGCTCCTCGTCTATTCGATGCCGGACGTGCCGCTGTTCATCCATCTCGCCAGGCACGCCTTTGCCGCGAACGGTGCCCTGCAATGGCCGGTCGGGGGGGCGCTGCGCTTCGCCCTATCGATCGAGAACCGCTACAAGACCCTGGGCGGGGAGGTGACGTACAACTCCCGCGTCGAGAAGATCCTCGTCGAAAACGGGCGCGCCGTCGGGGTGAGGCTCGCCGACGGCACGGAGCACCGGGCCGACGTCGTCATCTCGAACGCGGACGGCCGCAAGACGATCATGGACATGCTCGAAGGGAAGTTCGTCGACGATAAGGTCCGGAAGGAGTGCGAGGAGCCGCCTGACGAGACCTTCTTCTCCGTCAACGTTTTTCTCGGGGTCAGGCGGGACCTAGCGGCAGAACCGTCGGCACTGATCATGCTCCTCGAAAAGCCGGTGACCATTGCCGGGCACAAGTGCGACAGCGTCGAGATGCAGATCTACGGCTTCGACCGGACAATGGCCCCAGCGGGCAAGGGGGTCATCAAGGTCGAGCTCGTCTCAAAGTACTCCTATTGGAAGGCGCTCGCGGCGGAGCGGGGGAGATACGAAGAGGAAAAAGCCCGAGTCTCGGAGCAGGTCATAGGGCTGCTCGAGCGGCGCTTCCCCGGGATCAGGGGCCAGGTCGAGACCGTCGATGTCCCGACGCAGCTCACCTGGGAGCGCTACATGGGCGGGACGCACGGCTTCGCCAACATGCCGAAGAAAAAGGGCAGCATCTGGAGCGGGCTGAAGGGCGCGGGGGGAGAGATGACGCTGCCCGGGCTCGACGGATTCTATTTCGCCGGCGTCTGGGCTAGCATGGCCGGGTCGCTGTTCGGGAACGCGCTGTCGGGGCGGCGGGCGATCCAGGCGGTGTGCAAACGCGCCGGCAAAAAGTTCCAAGTCGCGCTTTAGCCTTGTTGGGGTCGGACCTCAGCAATCAGCTGAAAATAATAAAAATAACCCCATTTCAAGTCGTGTTTTAAGCCTTAACTCTGACTTTTTGAGGCTGAAAACGCGAGCTTAAGCAGGTAGAAGGGGCAAATTCGGAAATGAGTATTGTGTCCCCGAATTTGCCATCGTTGGACCTCTAATTATCAAATTCTATTGACGCGCCCGCATTTGCGTAGTATATTCAATGTATATACATTCCTCATATAGGCAGATCATGAAATGAAAACGCGCGTGCAAAAATGGGGCAACAGCTTGGGCGTGCGCATCCCCAAGTCCTTTGCTGCTGAGATCGGGATCGACCGGGATTCGTCTATCCAGATGATGATCGATCAAGGCGCCATTACGATCGTGCCCGATCGCGAGGCCGCCTGGACGCTCGACGCTCTCCTCGCAGGGGTGACGGACGAGAACAAACCTTCCGAGTGGGACACGGGCGCTCCTGAGGGCGCCGAACCGTGGTGAGGGGAACGGCTTATATTCCAGGCCGGGGCGATATCGTCTGGATCACATTGAACCCGCAGGCGGGACACGAGCAGGCGGGCCGCCGCCCCGCGCTCGTTCTATCTCCCCGGGCCTATAATGCCAAAGTCGGCCTGGCTGTCTTGTGCCCCGTGACGAACGAGGTCAAGGGCTATCCCTTCGAGGTGACGCTCCCGCCCGGATTACCCGTCTCCGGCGCCGTCCTATCCGACCAGGTCAAGAGCTTGGATTGGCGCGCCCGGAAGGCCGAGCTGGTTTGCCCGCTCCCGCGGCGTGTCGTCGACGAGGTCCTCGGCAAGCTCCGGACGCTTTTCGACTAGGCGCCCGGCGGCAGCCGAACAACGGTCAGGAATTCCCCGGGGCCAGGGATGCGGATCCCCATGTAGCTGCCGATGTCCCTCAGGGCCCTGTCGCCCGTAATGATCATGTCGGCCTTGAGAGCCACGGCGCATGTGATGAATTTATCATCGTCGGGGTCGGCATGAACGACCCTCAGCTCGGGGGGATGGGCGGCGAAGGCGACATGCACGCCTCGCGCGAAAAGGTCGAGAAGCTCTCCGAGTTCGTCCTCGCCTTCGAGCCCGAGCCTCCGGAGGACTTCGACATATTCTTCGACGATCGCCGCGGAAAGGCACAGGGTGACCTCGCCGGTCTTCCAGAGGTCGATGACCTTCCTCGGCTGTCCGCCGAAGAACGAGGAGACGAAGACGTTGGTATCGATGACGGCCTTCATCCGCGGCCTTTTCTCGTATCGGAGATCGCCTTCCGGATGTCGGCGCCGCGGACCCCTCGCGCCCTCAGCTTGGCTCCGACGCGGTCCCAGAGCCCGTCGATGTAGGCGGCGAGGTCGCGTTCCTTAACGTAGTCCCGGATGAGCTCCCTCACCATCTGGCTGGTCGTTTTCCCCTCGGCCCGGGCCAGGCGGTTCAGCTTGTCTTTGAGATCGGCTTCGATCCGGATCATCATCTGATCGGTCACGGCTGTCCTCCTGTGTATATCGTGTATATACAATATATCATTTTGCGGGCAAAGTCAAGATAATGCCTTGGCCCTGGTTCACCGAGATTCCATCGGCAGGCTCAAGAATCTTTCATTCAGATTCTCATGCTTTGATGAGAAGAACTCTTGCTGTAAAATACTTTTAGGAGCATTTCGATGGACATCACGTATGATCCGAGATACAACATCGCCTATATCCGTCTCCGCAGGAAGGCGGCCGGCGTCAAGACCTTGCAGGTCAGTGAGGAGATGAACATTGACCTATCTCCCGACGGGAAGGTCTATGGGATCGAGCTCCTGAACGCGCGCGAGCAGCTCATCAAAGGAAAAAAAATCTCTTTCACGGACGAATCAACGGGCAAGGCCAGAGAACTCCAGCTGGGGTCTTAATCCCGGTTTCAGGCCTCACCGATCACGAGGATCCGGTCCGAGGCGAAGACCAGGATCGATCGCGATCGCTGGGGTGAGGGGCAGTCATGGCGAGGCCCTTTTATAGCTTCTCTGCCGCGTGTCGGCGGCGATCATGAAGACGATCTTGCGGTCGTCGTCGATCCCGTAGAAGAGGCGGAACTCGCCGACGCGGTAACGCCAGGTCTCCGGCTTATACCCTTTGAGCTTTTTGATGTTTCGGCCGAAGAAGGGCTGAGCCCGGAGCTGCGGATAGATGTCGTCGCGCAGGCGGGCCATGACCTTCTCGCGGCGCGTCCCGAGGCGCGTCTCGAGGTCGGCCTGGAACTGGTCCGTTTCGAAGATCCGGTAGTCAGTCAACGAAGCGCCCCTGGCCTTTTTTGGCCTGGAGGTGCCCGGCTTTCAATCGTTCGAGGAGGTCCTGGTCGGCGAGGATGGCCTCCATTTCGAAGCGGTCGACGAACAGCTCCTCCTCGAGGCGCTTCATGGCCAGCGTCTCGACCGCGTTGGACAGCTTGCGGTTCTCGGACTTGGCGTACGCCTTGAGGAGGCTGTAGTTGTCTTCGGAGATGCGGAGAGTGACGGTCTTGCTCATGGCGCGAACTCCTTCGAAATGATGCAAATGTATTCTAATCGCATCTCTCCGCCATGTCAACCCAAATGGAGACCATTCCTAGAACGGTCGGACCGCACGATCTATATGATTCCTGGCCCATATCATCATTGAACGGTGCGGACGGCGAGAGATTCTCATTTGAAAAAGAATAGTTGACAAATGACATAATTAGTATTATATTGTCTACCGAACAGGGGAAGATGAGAAAAAAACAGCGATCCGCCACGGTTGACGCGCCGTCCGCCGTCCGGCTGAGGGCCGCGCGCAAGATGGCCGGGCTCAGCATGGACGAGCTAGCGCGCCGGCTGGGCGGGATCGTCACGAAACAGGCCATCGCCAAGTACGAAGCGGGGCAGATGCGGCCATCGCCCGAGGTCCTGGAGCGCCTCGCGCAGGTCCTAGCTATCCCGCCCGAGATCCCGGCTGGGGTCTCGGCGGCCGCGGCGCGCCCCAATTTGCCGCCGGCTGCCGTCCGTGAGGATGCCCACTACCTGTTCTCGTTGAGCGAGGTCCGATCGCCTCAAGAGGCCGCGAAGGGCGCGCCGGAGGGAAAGGCGGGCGCCCCGCCGGACGTCCTGCCTGACGACTCAAAGTCGGACGCGGTCATCCGGGACCGCGTCGCCATGCGCAAGTGGGGACAGGGGCCCATCGCGCGGCTGCTGCATCCCCGGTCTAAAGAGTTCCGGACGTTGGGGGGCGATGTCGACACGATGAACGAGGTCTTAGCGAAGGAGTTCTCAGCGAACGAGGAGCTCAGGTGCGCGCGGGTGTCCGCCCCTCAGGCGTCGCGGGAGCTACGCGACGTCGTCCGGGCATTCGATGTGGCTGAGCAGGCGCGGCCGCTCGACTTCTCCTCCGTGCGCTTCCGGGAGCGGAGCCCGATTCCGGCCAAGCTCGAGTCCGCGCTCCGCTACACGATCGCCGACCGGATGAACCGGCTGATGGCCGTCGAGGCCATGCTCGGCGCGCGGGTCGTCTTCAAGAACCCGCTCGGGGGCGCGGCGGCCCCCGCGACGGGCGCGGAGGTCGAGCGGGCGGCGGCCAAGGTCCGCGAGGCCTGGGGGCTCGGCGAGAGCCCGGTCCCGAACCTCCTCGGCCTCCTCGAGGAGCAGGGGATCAGCGTCTGCGAGGTCGGCGGCTTCGAGGAGTTCGACGGGTTCTCGGCGGCCTTCGGGACGCGGACGGTCATCGTCGTCAACCCGGACGTCCCCGCCGACCGGGTCCGCTTCACGGCGGCCCACGAGCTGGCCCACGTCCTGGGCGTGGCCGGGGCCGGGCCGGAGACGGCCGAGGGGCTCTGCCACGAGTTCGCGGGCGCGTTCCTCCTGCCGAGCGGGCCGCTCGGGCGGCTGATGACCCCGGCCGGAAGGAAGGTCGCGCTGGCCGACCTGGCCGAGCTCAAGCAGACCTACGGCGTTTCGCTCCAGGCGATCATGCGCCGGGCCCACGCGCTCGGGCTTGCCACCGACCGGCAGCTCCGCCGCTTCCGCGAGACGTTCAAGGACCGGGGATGGTACGAGGTCGAGCCGGTCGAATACAGGGGCACGGAGAAGGCCATCCGCTTCCGGCGGCTCCTCAACTTCGCCGTGGCCGAGGACATTTTGGACCTCGAGCGCGCCGCGGCCCTGGCCGGGGTCGCGCCCGAGGAATTCAGGAAAGACATGGGAGACGTGTTTTGAACGGGCGAGGAGGGTCGATGATGGGAACCAACACGACGGGCTTTCCGTAGCGGAGGCCGCACTTATGTACATACATATGTATGTACATTGAGCGCCCGGTAACCGCAGCGAAAACCTGAATTCAAAGGAGAAACAAAATGGAACGAATGGTGAACTCTACCCTTTTGGGCCTTGAGCTCGGCAAGCTCCAGAGCTTCGAGAACCTGGCCGTCTTTCCGGTCCTCTTCCCGAAGAACGGGGGGCCGGAGTACATCACGCTCAGGGAGGCGCTCGAGCGGGGCATCTTCTCCGTGACCGAAGTCAGCGCGGGCGGCTCGGTGCCCGACCTCAAGGTCGAGAACCGGGGCGATATCGCCGTGCTGCTTCTCGACGGCGAGGAGCTCGCGGGCGCCAAGCAGAACCGCATCCTCAACACGACGATTTTCGTCGCCCCGAAATCCTCCGTCAAGGTGCCCGTGAGCTGCACCGAGCACGGCCGCTGGAGCTACGTTTCGAACGAATTCCGCGAGTCCGGTCACATGATGGCCGCGAACCTCCGGCGGGTGAACCTGGGCGCGGTGAGCCGCAGCCTGGACGCATCGCGCGAGTTCCGCTCAGATCAGGGCCGCGTCTGGAACGAGGTCGCCATGCTCCACGAGGACCTCCGCGTCAGTTCCCCGACCGGCGCAATGAAGGCCGTCTTCGACGCCAAGCAGGCGGACCTCGACGCGTACCTCAAGAGCTTCCCGGCCGTCGACGGCCAGAAAGGGATGATCGTCTTCATCGGCGGGGCGGTGGCGGGGCTCGACTTCATCTCGCGGGCGCAGGCTTACGGGGTGCTTCATGCCAAGCTCGTCAAGAGCTACGCCATGGAGGCCATGGTGGCGGGTCTGCGGGAGCGCCCGGAGCGACGGGGGCTCTTCGGCCGGCCCAAGAAGAGCGAAAAGGAAGGCTCGGAGAGCTCCGGCAAGCCCGCGGGGAAGACACCTGACGAATCCGCGGCCCGGGAGTTCCTGAAGAGCGCGGCCGCCTGCGACGAGAAGGCCTACGAGTCGGTCGGCGAGGGCTGGTCCTACCGCTACACGGGCCAGGATGTCGTCGGCTCCGCCCTGGCCGTCGAGAGCACGGTCGTCCACGCGGCGTTCTTCAGCCTCGCCGTGAGCGAGAGCGAAAAAGCGGGGTCCATCGCCGACTTCGGCAGCCGCCGCCGCTTCCGGGCATTCTGACAAATCGGGGACACAATACTCATTTCCGATTTCTGCGGCTGGGAAGAAATTCGGAATTGAGTATTGTGTCCCCAATTCCGGTTGACTCGAGGGGGGCTTGAAGCTATCTTTAAGTCAAGGCGATAAGAAAGGGGATCCGCGCCATGGAGTGCCCGAGGTGTCTTGCTTCGAACCCGGATACCTCGAAGTTCTGTAGCAACTGCGCGCTCCCCCTCGGGTCTTCCGCGTCCGGACGTTCGCACTCAGCCCCTGCCGGTTCCGGGGCGACCGCGGGCTCCGGCGCCGGACAGCCGGAAGCCCCCGACGCGGTGACGAAAACCATCGAGACGCCCGCCCGCGGCCTGGCCGTCGGGACCGTGGTCGCGGAGAAGTACCGCATCGTCCGCGAGATCGGGCGCGGCGGGATGGGTGTCGTCTACGAGGCGGACGACCTCAAGCTCCGTCGCACCGTCGCCCTCAAGTTCCTGCCCGCGGAGCTCGCCTGCGACACCCAGGCCAGGGAGAGGTTCGTCCATGAGGCGCGTGCGGCCTCGATCCTCGATAACCCGCACATCTGCACCATCTACGAGATCGGCGAGAGCGGCTCCGGGCAGATGTTCATCGCCATGGCCCTCTGCCGCGGCGAAAGTCTGAGGGCCAAGGTCAAGCGCGGCCCGCTCCCCCCCGCCGAGGCCCTGGCCCTAGTCGCCCAGGTCGCCGACGGCCTGGCCGCGGCTCACGAGAACGGGATCATCCACCGGGACGTCAAGCCCGGCAACATTCTCGTCTCGACGGACGGGACGGCCAGGATCGCCGATTTCGGCCTGGCCAAGATCGCCGGCGAGGCACGCCTGACGAGGACAGGCACTTCGGTCGGCACCGTCGCCTATATGTCCCCGGAGCAGATCCGCGGCGTCGACGTCGACGCCCGGACTGACGTTTGGTCGCTGGGGGTCGTCCTCTACGAAACCCTTACAGGCAGTCTGCCCTTCCACGGGACCGACGAGCACGCTCTTGCCTACGCCATCGTCAACAGCGATCCGAAACCCCTCGGGCAGTTTCCGCCCGGTACTCCGGAGGGCTGCGGCCCGATCATCGAGAAGGCCATGGCCAAGGACCCGAGCGACAGGTTTCCCACGGCTCGGGGAATGGCCGAGGCGCTAGCGGCGGTGAGGTCCGGGGCCGGATACGAGCCGCGGGAGACGACGCGGGCGGGCGAGCGCGGGAGGCCCAAGCCGCGAGGCGCCCTGGCCGCCCTCAAATGGATCGCCCCCGCGGCCGTCCTGGGGGCGGTGGCGCTGGCCCTCGTCTTCGCGCCGGGCCTTCCTAACAAGGCGGCCAGGTGGCTCGGCTTGAAGGCGGAAGCGGCCGGCCGGCACGTGGCCATCCTCCCCCTGGCCGTCCTCGGCGGCGGCGGGGGTCCGGACGAGCAGGCCTTCGCCGACGGGCTGGCCGAACACGTCCGCCGCGCGCTCGATATTCTCGCCTCGCATGCGCGCCGCCCCGACTCGTTCGTCATCCCGAGCAGCACTCTTCAGGACTACGAAGTCCGCGAGGCGGCGGACGCCTCCCGGTTCCTCGGGGCGAACGTCGTCGTTTCCGGCACCCTCAAGCGTGACGGGGACAACCTGGTCTTGAGGCTCGAGGTCGTCGACCCGGCCAAGTTCGCCCAGTTGGCCACCCTCTCAAAGTCCGACCATATCGCCAATATCGCCACCTGGCAGGAGGACATCGTGCTCGATGTGGCCGCGGCCTGCGGGCTCAAGCCTTCGGCCGGAGACAAGGCCCTCCTGGCTTCGGTCGGCACGACCGTGCCCGGCGCGTTCGGGTCTTATCTCCGGGGACTGGGATACCTGAGCGAGCCGCTGACGGCGGCGAACGCCGACGGCGCGATTCAGGGCCTCGAGGAGGCCGTAGCGCGGGACCCCTCGTTCCCAGCTGCCGGCGCCGAGCTGGCCGAAGCTTACTGGACCAAGAACCTCGTCGCCAAGGACGCTCCGGCGGTTAAGAAGGCCGAGGCGCAGGCCCGCGCCGTGCTCAAGATGAACGAGAAATTCGCCGATGGTCATCTGATCCTCGGCTGGATCTGCAGCGGCACCGGCAGGGAGCGCGAGGCCGTCAAGGAGTTTGAACGGGCGACCGAGATCGACCCTTCAATGTACGAGGCCTTCAGGCGTTTGGGAGATGTCTACGAGGACCTGAACGAGCCGGCCAAGGCGGAGGCGGCCTACCGGTCCGGCCTCACACTGCGGCCTTCCTACATGTTCGCCCACAGCTCCCTCGGCTATTTCTACTTTTTGCGGGGCGCCTTCGACAAGGCCCGCGACAGTTTCCTGAAGTCCACGAAGATCTGCCCCGAGAACATCAACGCCCTGAACAGCCTGGGCGCGATCTATTACAAGCTGGGTGACGACCTCCAGGCGGAGGCCGCTTTCGAGCGCTCGAACGCCGTCAAGAGGAACGCGGTCGCCAGCGCGAACCTGGCCGTGATCTATTATTTCAGGGGCCGGTACGCCGACTCCGTGACGGCGGGCGAAGCGGCCATCGGTTTCGACGCGGACGACTATCTTCTCTGGGGCAACCTGGCCGACGCCTACCGCTTCACGCCGGGCAACGAGGCCAAGGCCGAGGCCGCGTACCGCAAGGCCGTCGAACTCGTACGGAAGAAGCTCGCCGACCGTCCCCACGAAGCCCGGTCGCGCTCGAGCCTGGCCCTGTTCCAGGCCAAGCTGGGGCTCGCCGAGCGGGCCCGGGCGGAGATCGCCGCGGCGCTCCGGGCCAGGCCCGACGACAGCTCTGTCGTCCTGAAATCGGTCTTCGTTTTCGAGCTCGTCGGCGCGCGGCAACAGGCCCTGGAGGCTCTCCGTCAATATGCGCGCCTAAAGGGGCCGATGGACGAGGTCGTCAAGGACCCGTTCCTGGCCGGGCTCAGGCAGGACGAGAAGTACCGCGACCTGATGAAGGCGCTGGGCGGCGGGCCGGCCGCGGCGCCGGAAAAGGGCCGCTGACGCTCCCGCGCCCCCGGCAAGGGGACGGGAGGAAAGGAGGGTGAGATGGCGAATCACGTGGTCAAGATCGAGATCGGGCGCAAGGGGAGGTTCGGCTACACCCGGCGTCACGTCCTCGCCGGCCGGGGCGACACCATCAAGTGGAAGCTCGCGAACGACTATCCTTACGCCATCGTCATGAAGGCGTCCGCGTCGCCGTTCGCTTGGATGGTCAAGGCGGCCGGCAAGGGCAAGTGGATCGAGGGGAAAGTCCGGGCCAACGCCGCGCCCGGATGCTATCCCTACGGCGTCGGGGCGTACGACGGGCACGGCCTGCTGTTTGACGACCCAGAGATCATCGTCAAGCCGCCCACCCGCGGCGGAAAGGGCGCCTGAGATAAAAAGCCTTCGCCGCTGACTTATTTTAGCGTTCGAGCTCGATCGCCGGAAGGCTCGCCGCCTTGAGCGCGGCGTTGAGCGCCGCCAGGTCTTTCGTCCTGAGCGAGTCCCACTTTGCGAGCAGGGCGCGCAGGGCTTCGCGGCGCTCCGTGACGGCGGCGACGGCCTGCGTCGTCGGCTCGGCGTCGGCCGCCTGGAGCAGGCTCATTAGCTGGTTAAGCGTGCCGCCAATCCCGGCCAGGGTGTCCGGACCGCTGGCGCCGCCGACACCCATCGGGCCCATCGGTGGGCCGCCCATCGCGGCGCCGGCGCGGCCGCCGGCAGCGCCTCCGCCGCCCTCGAGCGCGGCGGCCTTCTTGTCGAAGTCGGCCAGCGCCTGGACGACGGCTGACGTCGGCTGACCCGCCGCGCCTCCAGCCGCACCGATCTTCTCCTGGACCTTCTTCACCTGCGCCCGGATGTCCCGCAGCTTCTGTAGCGCGGCCTGCGTTTCGAGGACACCGTCATACATTGCCTTCGACAGCTCGTACTGCCTGGCCAGTCCCGCCGCCGGCGTCTTGACGCGCGGGTCCATCCGGACCGTGATCGGTTGCGTGAGCGCCTTGCCGGCGACCGTGAGCCGCACGGTGTAATTGCCCGGCGCGGCCCAGATCGAGTTCGGCGTCGGGGCCGTGTTGTGGGCGATCGCCGCCATGCCCAGCCCTCCGCCCCGGCCGCCCCCGCCCGGGAGCGGCTGCCAGCGCATGTCCCACAGGAAGCGGTGCATGCCCGCCGTCGTTTTGAGCGTCTGCGGCGTCCGGTACCAGTAAAGCGGCAGGGGCGCCGCTTCGGCCGACGGGATCTCCGCCGGCTTGTCCTCGCTCGAATAGCGCCGCACGAGCTTGCCGGCCGCGTCCAGGATCTCGAGCGCGACCGGTCCGGCCGCGTCCGACTTCAGGGCGTAATCGATGACGGCCCCGTCCGGCGGGTTCTCGCCGCCCGGCTCGTCGGGCGGGAGCGGCGTGTCCGTGTTCATGTTCCAGCGCACCTTCACCGCGGTCTGTGGCTTGAAGAGCGTCGCCTCGGCCGTCGCCACCGCCGCGTCGAGCTGGCGGAGCGGCGTGATGTCGTCGAGGATCCAGAAGCCGCGGCCGTGGGTCGCCGCGACCAGGTCGTCGTTCTTGACGATGATGTCGCGCACCGAGCTCGCGGCCATGTTCAGGCGGAGCGTCTGCCAGTTCGCGCCGTCGTCGAACGAGACGCAGACCTCGCGCTCGGTCGCGGCGAAGAGCAGGCCCCGCCGCACGGGGTCTTCGCGGACGGCGTTGACCGTCGCCCCGCCGGGGAGGCCGTTCACGATCTCGGCCCAGGTCTTACCGCCGTCGTGCGTCCGGTAGATGTGCGGCCGCATGTCGTCGAGGCGGATGGTGTTGACCGCGGCGTAGGCCGTCAGGGCGTCGAAGCGTCCGGCGTCGATGAGCGAGACCTTGGCCCACGGGACGAGCCCGGGCGGCGTCACGTCCGTCCAGTGGAGGCCGCCGTCGGCCGTCGTGTGGATGAGGCCGTCGTCTGTCCCGGCCCAGATGCGGTTGATGTCGACGTAGGACGGCGCCACGGTGTAGATGACGCCCCGCCGCGCCGGTTTCGCCGAGGGATCGTCCTTGTATTTGCCCACGTTCGTCGGCACCTCAAAGGTCTCGTGGGTGAGGTCGGGGCTGATCTGCTGCCAGCTCCGTCCCCCGTCGCGGGTTTTCCAGAGTGTATTCGAAGCGAAGAAAAGGGCGTGCGGGTCGACGGTCGAGAAGACGACCGGCTGGGTGCGGATCGTCCGCCAGTCGGGCGCGCGGAGCGGCTTCGGGCCGACCGATTGGACCTGGCCCGTGCGGCGGTCGTAGCGGCTGACCCGCGAGCCGCCGTAGACGATGTCCGGGTCGAGCGGGTCGGGCGCGGCGTAGCCGTATTCATCGACGC
>Ga0315280_10000275_pt1 | contig 96580 bp, 112 predicted proteins | sample YL17G06_40_MG_FD_203697 | JGI IMG/M metagenome (GOLD analysis project Ga0315280, IMG submission 203697) | Sediment microbial communities from Yellowstone Lake, YNP, Wyoming, USA - YL17G06_40 | ecosystem: Environmental > Aquatic > Freshwater > Lake > Sediment | place: USA: Wyoming | collected...
ACCAAAAGCCCCAACAAAATTACTCTGACAATAGTACCAGTGGTAATATTTATGGTAATATTTTTATTGTTCATATTGCTCTCAAAATTTTTTTATACTGCTCTTCATTTCTTTTATTATCACCAGGTCGACCGATTACCGCCAAATTAACTTTAGACGGTCTAAAAATTTCCCTCCCAATTCTCAGAATATCATTTTTGTTTACTTTTTCAATCTTTTTAAGAATTTCTTCGGGTTGGAGGATTTTTTTGTAAAAAAGTTCCTGGCCGGCAACAAATGAAGCAATCTCATCCGAGGTTTCAAATTTCAAGGCCATCTGACCCCTGATAAAACCCTTGGCCAAATCAAGGTCTTTTTTAGAAACACTTTTTTCTTTTATTTCTTTAATAATATTTGCTATTTTTTTGGCAACTGTCTCCATTTTTTCATGAGGAATACCAGCCGCCATTCCTAAATAACCGCAGTCAGTATATTGATCGCCCCAGCTGTAAACATAATAGGCCAAACCTAGTTTTTCTCTTATCTCTGTAGAAAGCCGGGAAGACATGTTTCCGCCCAAAACAACGGAAAGCAAATTAAGAACATATCTTTTTTCGTCAAACATATCATAGCCCCGAAAAGCCAGAGCAAAATGAGTCTGGTCAGAATCCTTTTTTACAATTTTTATTTGAGGGGATTTTTGGGAAATTTTTACGCCCGGGAAATTTTTATTTTTACCTTTTCTTATCCGGGAAAACACTTTTTCAATTTTTTTAAAAGCAGTTTTTTTGTCAATATTGCCAGCCACTATCACCACCATATCTTTCGCAAGATAATTGTCAGATTCATACCTTATAATATCCGCTCTTTTGATATTATTAACTGTCTCTTTAGTGCCGGGGATATCCCAACCTATGGGCTGATTTCTATAAAGAACGTTTTCTATAATCCAAAGAATTTTTTGACGTGGGTCATCTTCATACATACTTATTTCCTGAAGAATTACTCCTCGCTCTTTTTCTATTTCTTTTTCATCAAACAGCGGTTCCAGCAAAATATCAGAAACAATATCCAGGCTAATATCAAAATCTTTGGCCGATGATTTCACCCAAAAACCGGTTTCTTCTTTGGCAGTAAAAGCATTGTAAGTCGCTCCTATTTTATTCAATTCTTTGTGGACCTGGCTTGGCTTGGGCCGGCTTTTTGTCCCCTTAAAAAACAAGTGTTCCAGAAAATGAGAAATGCCGTTTATTTTTTTTATTTCCTGGCGAGAACCAACTCCCACCAATACCAAAAGCGTCATTGCCTCAATGTTTTCCATCGGCGCCACAATAACCCGCAGGCCATTATCCAAAACCTTTTTCTCGTAATTAATCATTGATTTTTTTCTTAAGGATATCACCTAATTTCTTGGTGTCAACTCTTTCCTGTTTGGCCGTGTCCCGATCGCGGATGGTGACGGTTTCGTTTTCTAGACTTTCAAAATCAATTGTGATGCAATAGGGCGTGCCGATTTCGTCTTGTGAATAATAACGCTTGCCAATATTACCCCTGTCGTCCCAAGCAGTCACGAAATCCTTTTTTAAATCGTCATAAATTTTTCTCGCCTTATTCACTAAATCAGGTTTGTTGGCCAAAAGCGGAAAAACCGCGGCTTTATAGGGAGCTAATTTTGGATGCAGTTTCAAAACAACCCTATCCCCGTCTTCGGTATAAGCGTCTATTAAAAAGAAAAGTGTTGCCCTGTCTACTCCGCCGGAGGTCTCAATCACCCAAGGGATATATTTTTCTTTTGTCTCTTCGTCAAAATAACTCAAGTCCTGTTTTGAATATTTTGTGTGCTGAGACAAATCCCAATCTCCCCTGTCGTGAATACCTTCCATTTCTTTCCATCCGCCAAAAGGAGTATTGTATTCAATATCCCAGGCGTCTCTGGCATAATGGGCTTTTTCGTCTGTCTCATGCTGCCTGAACCTCAAATTTTCTTTTTTCATTCCCAAATTTTTATACCAATTTATTCTTTGCGATTTCCAATATTCAAACCATTTCTTTCCTTCTTTTTTTTCCGGCTTTACATAAAATTGCAGTTCCATTTGTTCAAATTCCCTAGAACGGTAAGTAAAATTTCCCGGTGTAATTTCGTTACGAAAAGCCTTGCCGATTTGGGCAATGCCAAAGGGAATTTTGAGACGAGAAGAATTTAAAACATTTTTAAAATTTACATGGACACCTTGAGTGATTTCTCCTCGAAGATAAGTTGTTGTTGTTTCGTCCTCAACCGCACCGACAAAAGTCTTCATCATCAAATTAAATTTTTTCGGCTCGGTTAAATTCCCTCCGCACTCGGGACATTTTTTATCTATGTGGTCTGCTCTAAATCTTTTTTTGCATTTTTTACATTCGACAAGTAAATCAGCAAATCCGGCTGTCAAATGACCTGAAGCTTCCCAAACTTTGGGATTCATTAAAATTGCCGCACTTATACCGACAACATCCTCTCTGTCTCTAACTATCGTTTTCCACCATTCATCTTTAAGATTAAATTTTAGCTCGCTTCCCAGCGGCCCGTAATCCCACGTTCCGGCCAAGCCGCCGTAAATTTCCGAGCCGGGAAAAACAAATCCCCGGCGTTTGCACAAAGAAATAATTTTTTCCATTTTATTTTCCATATTTATTTTTTTTATTGAGCCACTTTTCCTTGGTTATAATTAAATTTTTCATCATAATTTAGCATCGTATTAACAGAAGAAATTTTGGCATTAAAATAATCGCCAATAAAATTATCATAAGCTTCTAATTTTGCTTCACCAACCAAAACCGGGGAGGAGCCGACTTGATTTGAACCTGGAGTAAGGGCAATTTGAAAAGCAACTTCTTTTGCCGAAGAAATAATACCAGTGCCAGCTCCAACGTCTCCCGCTTCCCATGTTAATGTATTGTCTCTTTCATTAAATTTAATCTCGGAGGTGCTGGGAGAAATAACATTCAGCCAGCGGACATAAGAAGGAAGAGAAGCAGTAACTTTTACTTTTGAGAAATCATTGGAATTGCCTCCTAATGACCATAAAATAGTGTAAGTTGTCTCTTGACCAACTTTGGGCGGCAGGGGCCCGGAATTTTTGAATGGCCCTGAATAATAGAAAGCCTTTGGCGTTAATTGAAAAGGCGAAGCTATTTTAATTTCTTTTTTGACGGTGCTCACAATTTCAAGATTCTCGCCCTGTTCAGAGGTTCCCAGGGCGGAAATTTTAGCTTCTAAAGTTAGGGAGAAATTTTTATTGACAGCGGTTTCAATGAGAAGAGGTTCTTTTATTGAAAAATTAAATTGGGCTTCCCCTGTCCCGCCGGGAGAAATTGAAGCAATTTCAGGAAAACTAGAAGAATTCCAGATTATTTTTTTATCCGCCGCCCTGTAAAATCCTTTCGCAACAGAAATAGACTGTTCATTTAAAACATCTCCTTTAAACTCTAATTCTATGTTTGTGTCGCGGACATTAATCGGAAGATTATTCATCCACTGCAATTCCGCGCTTATTGAATCTCCGGGTCGGGCAATATTTTTTTCCAAATCATATCCTTTTATAAAAAGCGACAGACTAATTGGAGATTTTTTTATAACTATTGTTTGGCTGGCGGTACCGTAGGGTTTAAGGGCTCCATTTTCATCAAAAACTCCAACATTGGCATTAAACGTTTTGTTTTCTAAATCCTGGCCTTCAACAAATCCTTTTATGATTATTTCTTTTTTTTGAAGGGAAGCGAGATCGCCTAATGACCAAGTATTATTTCCGAGACTGGAACGCGGTTCGGCGCTAATAAATTGAAATCCTGCCGGATAGGTCATTTGCAAGGAAAGATTTTTAGTAAGGACTTCAGCGTTGGAAACAGCCTCTAATTTTATATTTAATTCCTGTCTTGAATTCGCCTCTGGTGGTAGAGACATTGATAAACCAATGGGAGGACTTGATATTTTAAGGGTATAATTTTGGTCTTTTGCAAAAATTGCATTAGAATCAGCCAAACGATATTCCAAAGTAACTTTAATCTTTTTTTCTTCGTTTTCTAATCCAAAAAAGGCCGCTTCGATTGATTTATTTATTGTTTCTCCGCTATTAATCCTGCCAAGCGAATAACGAGACCGCGTCAGGGCGCTGCCGTCGCTAGAAAAACTATTCTCTGGAAATTCAAGAATAAGGTCAGCTAATTCCAGAGCAGTCTTGTTTTTATTTTCAATAAAAATATTAAAATTCGCCACCCGGCCGCCCCCCACATAAGTTGGTCCTTTTATCTCAATATTTATATTTTTAGGAGAAATTATATTAGAGCCGGATAAAAGAAAATAAATGGCGATAGATACTAAAGCCACAACAAGAATAATTACGGGAATTATAAAAATATTTTTTCTCTTTTTAGGAAATAACATTTTCTCTCCCCCGGGAAACTGCCAATAAGATGGTGGCGGATTTATTCTCTCGCCAGAAATTTCTACTCTATCTTTTCTTTCTTCAAAAGCCTCTCCTTTTTTATAGAGCCGCTCTTTAAGTTTTTCCAAATTATCTTTTTTTGTATTGTTCGCCATTATATCTAATTATAACATACTTTCTTTAACAGCTTTATTAATCGCCGATATCAGTAATTTTCGCGAAGAAAATATTTCTGGCAGATAGCCCAAGTTATTCAACAGCCTTGCCATAAAAAAAATTTCTAAATCATCGGAATCTTCTTTTTTAAGGCGTAAAAACAGGTTTTTAATTTCTTCCCAAATAAAATCATTTCTTTCTTCGCCTTTTATCATGCGTGTTAAAAAACCAGCGATCCGGGCAAATAGATTCAGTTTTTTGGAATTAATAATAATTTCTCGGTTTTTTTCTTTTTCCTCGACATCTACAATCTGCCAATTTTCTTTTGCCAAAATAAGAGAAATATTACCATAAGAAAATAAATCCAAATTAGAACGCAATTTTGACTTGATATAACGAACCCCCCGGGCAATCGCTTTTATCATCCCAAATTCTTTAGTAAAAATATAAAACAATCTCTCGGCTTCACCGAAATCTTTTTTCGCCAAAACAATCCCCTCGGTCTGATAAACCCGATAAGCCATATTAAAAACTTAAAATATATAAAACTTTTTATTTTTATAATTTTTAAGTATTTTGGCACTTGGAAAATAAAGTGGGGAGGGTAAATTATCAAGACTGAACCATCTCCATTCTGTTATCTCATCTGGCTCTATGACTTTCGGGTTTCCATCAAACGAACGGGAAAATAATCCGATGGTGACAAAATGAGCATACTCATTTTTGTCATTATTTACACAAATTACTTCTACTTTTTTAAGTTGAATTCCTGTTTCTTCGTAAACTTCTCTTTTTGCGCCGTTTTCAAAAGATTCCCCAAATTCCAATTTACCGCCCGGCATCGTCCAGGTACCTTCTCCGTGCAACTCAGAATCGGCTTTATCAGCATCTGTATGCCTTCTGCCAAGCAAAACTTTTTCTTCCTTAAGAAGCATTACTCCAAACCCCACGCCAACTCTTTTTTTTTCTTCCATACAAATTATTTTTTTATCTCTATTTTAAATGCCATTTCGTCCACTTTTATTTCTTGGCCGTTGTTTTCGGCAATTTTTAGCGAACCGGCATTTACGCCTTTTTTAATTTCTTTTCCGAATTTTTTTATCAATTTTTCGCCCTTGAGATTTGTTTCAATAAATAGTTCTACTTTTTGTTTAGGCACCAAACCCGATTTTTTGCGCAAATCCTGAATTTGACGGATTAATTCCCTTGTTTGGCCTTCTACCATTAACTGCGGGGTAATTTTTACATCCAATTCCACTTCATCTTTAATATTTTTAGCGAATATAATTTTTTTAACATTAACCTCGTCTTTAATTAAATTTAATAGTCCTATATCATGAAGCTTGAAACTTGAAACCTTGAGTGCAGCGAGAGGCTGACGGACTTTTATCCCCTTTTCCGCTCTTTTTGCTAAAACCAAAGCAACAATTTTTCTTACTTTATCCATCTTCTCTTCCAGTTCTTTCTTAATAAATTTTTTATCCGCCCTTGGCCAGTCGCAAAGATGGACGGATTCCGGCATTTCCTTGCTCTTTATTGACTGGTAAATTTCTTCGCTTAAAAACGGTAAAAACGGGGCCATAAGTTTTATCAAGTTCAATAATATATAATAAAGAGTTTTTTTCGCAGTTTCTTTTTCTTTTTTATTTTTCGGCCTTTGAAATCTTTCCCGCGAGCGTCTAATATACCATAAAGATAGATCATCAATAAAAAATTTTTCAATAGCCTCGCTGACAGAAGCTGGATTGTAGATATCTAAATCCTGACTGACATTCTTTATCAAATTATTTAGACGCGATAAAATCCATCTATCCAACAAACCAAGATTTGAAATTTGAGATTTGAGATTTGAGATTTTTCCCACGTAAATCTTGAAAAATATAAAGCTATTCCAAAGCGTAAGCAGTTTTCTTTTCGTTTCTTCTATTGTTTTCCAGCCGAATTTCAAATTATCCTCCGGGTTCTGCCGCACATAAACCCAGCGCATGGGCTCCACCCCTGTTTTCTCCGCTGCCTCATCAAACCAGATGGTGTTGCCTTTTGACTTATGCATTTCTTCGCCATGTTCGTCTTTAACCAAGGCGTGGCCAAAAATCGTTTTCATGGGCGGAACATCTTCCAAAAAAACGCTCATCACAATAATGGCGTAAAACCAATTCTTGAACTGGCCGGGAAAACATTCACAAACTAATTCCGCTGGAAACCATTTTTGCCAAAACTTACGATTTTTAAGATATCCCATTGTTGAGTATGGAACTATACCCGCATCCAGCCAGGGATTGCCCACATCTAAAATACGCGAAACTTTTTTGCCGCACTTGGAACATTTTATTTTTACTTTATCTATAAACGGCTTATGGGGAGTGTGTCCTTCAAAATCTTTCCAACCCTCAACCGCTCTTTTTTTCAGCTCTTCTTTTGAACCGATTATCTCGAAATTTCCGCAGGTACATTCGTAAATCGGCAAAGCCAACCCCCAATAACGATTCTTTTTTGAAATAAGCCAGTCGTGCATGTTCTTAAGCCAATCCAGTTCCCGGCTCAAGCCGAATCCCGGAATCCATTTTATTTTTTCGGCTGCAGCCATTAATTTTTTTCTCAATTCGTCCATGGAAATATACCATTCGTCAGCCACTTTCCAGACCAATTCTGTTTTGCATCTCCAGCAGGCAGGATAACGGTGTCTATACGGAAAAATAGAAAAAGTAAAATCTTTCATGTAGTCCAAAATTATCCTGGGATTATTTTTTGCGTTTTTGCCGGAAAACTGACCCAAACCCTCCAGATAATCGGCGTTATCGCCGATAACTGGAATTATAGGTAAGCCTAATTTTTTACCCAATTTAAAATCTTCTTCTCCGGCGCTGACAGCGGTATGCACCATGCCCGTTCCTTCTTCTATAGAAATCGGCATCAAAAGCGGATCAGTAATAATTACAGAATGAAATAATTTTGGATTTTCCTGCCGCGCTTTTTCCACAGCTGGAAGTCCGTCAAAAACGCTTTTATAATGTAGACCCTCAATTTTTTTACCTTTGACGGTTTTGATAATTCCGTTATGTTTCCCTTCAAAAACTTTTTCAACCAAAGCCGTTGCAACCCAGAATTTGTCTTCTTTATTCTCGCCGCCTCTTACCAGTGAGTAATCAATGTCTTTACCAACAGCCACGGCAATGTTTGCCGGAATTGTCCAGGGCGTTGTTGTCCAAACTAAAAGAAATTCCCTGTCATGTTCAACAATGGGAAATTCCATTATGATAGATTCATGTATCAGTTCTTTATAATCTTCGGTTAAAATTTCGTGCTGAGAAATGGCTGTCTCGCAGCGCGGACACCAAGGCACAGAATCTCGGCCTTTATAAATCAAACCTTTGTTATGACAAACTTTCAAAAAGTGCCAGATGGCGTAATTATTCTCGTCAGACATGGTGTAATAGGAATTCTTCCAATCCATCCACTGACCTAGCCGAATTGATTGCCTCGTCTGAATCTTGGCATATTTTTTCACTCTTTCTTTACATTTTTCTACAAATTTGGCAATGCCATATTTTTCAATATCTTTTTTTGATTTAAAACCCAGTTCTTTTTCCACCTCCACTTCCACCCAAAGACCCTGACAGTCAAAGCCGTTTTGGAATCTTTCGTCAAAACCTTGCATGGCTTTGTATCTCTGAAACAAATCTTTGTAAGTTCTTCCCCAGGCATGATGAACGCCCATGGGATTGTTGGCAGTAATGGGACCATCCAAAAAAGACCAAGTTTTTTTATTCTTAATTCTTTTTCTCAGTTTTTCAAAAATTTTGTTCTTTTTCCAAAAATATAAAATCTTTTCTTCCAGTTTCGGAAAATCCAATTTTTCTTCTTTTTTCTGCATAAATAAATCATATCAAAATAAGCCATTTTTTCAAGAACAAACAAAAAAGCCCAGCGCGCCGAAACGCGCTGGGTTCGCAATTCTTGGAGATGTTCAGGTGATTTGAGTGGGTGGCTCCGACGCTTCGGTCGGAGCAGGCGGCTTGGCGTCCGGACCGTGGACGAGCCGGTAGGCTTCGGGAAGGGTGGCTACATAGTGATAGCCAAAGGCCCACAAGCCAATCCACATCTCCGATTTGTCCACCTCACATCCGACGAGAAGATCCTTGCAGTCGGCCATGGTGCCAGTCAGTCTTGGGATATTGATGACATCCGTCCGATCGCTGAAAAGAATTATCACTTCTGGATCAGGTTTTGGAGCCGGAGGAATACGAACACCACTCTCAACAAGCTCACGCCGTCTCGCCATCTGCCGCCAGAGTTGGTAATCCACCTCCGGAATCACCCGAGTCATGCCGTTGTGCGTCCAGACGCGGACGATAGGACGAGGGGATTGACGAATTTCGTGGCTGAAAACACCTATAGCACAAAGAGCAAGTAATGCAAGGCCAAAGAATATCACGAATGTGTCGTGATCCCGAAGTCCGATTCCGACGACCAGACTACCGGCCGCGGTCGCGACGAGCCATAATGGCGATCTCATTATCGCCAACCTATCTTTCAACATCGCCTCATCTCCTTATTGCTGCCTGCTCATTTCCCCGTGGGGTGCCCCGACGCGCTCCGCGGTCGGGGTTTATTGAGTTCAGGGCTTACGCCTTATCAATGGGCAATTCTGGGTAGAATTATATTCTTTATTAAAATTTTGTCAAGATTTGAAATTTAGCCGTTACTGGTAAACTAAAGTAATGGATTTGATTGATATTTTGGTTCATCTTGATCGCTATTTAAATATAATTATCCAAAATTACGGCAATTGGGCTTATTCCATTCTTTTTCTAATTATTTTCGCGGAAACGGGATTTGTGGTCACTCCCTTTCTGCCTGGGGATTCTATTCTTTTTGCTGTCGGCGCCCTGGCAGCCAACGGTTCTCTAAATGTTAATTGGTTATTTATTTTTTTGAGCGGGGCTGCTATTTTAGGGAATATAATAAATTATCAAGTCGGCCGCTGGTCAGGGCCGAAAATATTTTTTAAAGAAAATGTCCGTTTTTTAAATAAAAAATATTTGGAACAAGCTCATCAATTTTATGAAAAATATGGCGGAAAAGTTATTATTATCACCCGCTTCGTTCCTATTCTACGGACATTTGCGCCTTTTGTGGCTGGCATTGGAAAAATGACTTACGGGAAATTTATAAGTTATAACATTATCGGCGGAATTTCTTGGGTGGCAATTTTTGTTTTTGGAGGATACTTTTTCGGAAACATTCCTTTGGTCAAGCAAAATTTTTCCCTCGTTATTCTTGCTATTATTTTCATTTCAGTTTTACCAGCGATTTTACATTTTTTCCGGCGCGGAAATACCAAGAAGGTTTAGACCTATTTTGAGAATATTGGAAACTGCAAAAATAAGTGCCAACCGCGCCTCAACAATTCCTTTTTCCGCCTTAAGAACCGGCAGGGTTTCGTAAAAAGAATTTGCTTCTTTGGCCAAACGATATAAATAATCGGCGAGATAATTAGGACAATAATTGTTTGTAATATCTTCAAGAATATCGGGAAATTCGTCCAAAAGCAAAATAATTTTTAATTCCCTTTTGTTATTAAGAAAACCCGGGTCAAAACTGGAAATTTTCTTTTTTCTCAAAATACTTTTTAGACGCGTATGCGTATATTGCAAATATGGCGCCGAATTACCTTCCATGGAAAGCATTTTATCCCAATCAAAAACAATATCGGAAAGACGATTCTGGGAAAGGTCATTGTATTTCAACGCGCCTATTCCGACTATTTCTGCGGTTTCTTTATTTATTTTTCCTGCCCTTTCTATCGCCTCTTCAATAACACTTTCCAGACCGACATATCTTCCTTTTCTAGTGGAAAACTTTTTACCTTCTGGAGAAAGCATCATGCCGAATTTAACATGAACCATTTTTGTTTTTGGAGAATAATCCAAAAGTTCCGCCGCTTTAAATAACTGGTCGAAATGCAAGGCTTGTTCGTTAGCCACCACATAAAGAATCAAATCTGGCTTGAATTTTTTTATCCTGAATTTTATGGTAGCCAAATCAGTCGTAGAATATAAAAATGAGCCATCCGATTTTTGAATAAGAAACGGCGGTTGATTGTCAGAAGTTTTTATTATAATTGCTCCTTCGCTTTTTTCCGCTATTTTTTGATCAATGGCATCTTTAACTATATCGGCTAAAAATGGTTGGTAAAAACTTTCACCCAAAGAATAATCAAATTTCACGCCGAGAACTTTATAAATTTTTTCCAGATATTTAAGGGTGATTTTATAAAAATTTTCCCAGATTTTCTTATTTTCTTTATCTCCTTCCTGCAATTTTTTCGTTTCCAAACGTGCCTCTTTTTCTAACTCCGGATCTTCTTTTATTTTTTCGCTGTAATCCACATATACTTTCATTAAATCATCAATTTGCAAATCTTTTTTATCGCGAAGCTCTGATTTTTTAAATCCGGCGATTAAAATGCCGAACTGGGTTCCCCAATCGCCAAGATGATTATCACTTATTGTTTTCCATCCCCTAAATTTAAAAATGTTATAAAGCGCCTGACCAATGATAGTTGAACGCAAATGACCGATATTCATCGGTTTGGCAATATTTGGTGCGGAATAATCTATTACTACGATTTTTTTAAATGATTTTTCCGGCTCGCCCCATTTCTCTACTTTTTTAAAAATTTCTTTAAATTTTTTTTGGATTATTTCCGGTTTAAGCCAGAAATTTAGAAATCCCGGTCCGGCCACTTCAATTTTTGAAATGTAGGGCGATTTTATTTTTTGGGCAATCTCTTTCGCGTCTTTGCCAAGTACCATTGCCACATTACTGGAATAATCCCCGAATTTTTCGCTTTTAAAAACATCAAAATCGGCTTTTCCTACCACTTTTTCAATTTCTTTTTTAATAAAATCCCGCATTTTATTTTTGATTTAATTGGTCCTCGGCTTTCTGCAATTCTCTCCCGATATACAGGGCGTTTTGGATTTGAGTAATAAACGGCATTACTTGCCTGCTTAATTCCATAGCGTTTGTTCCCTGGAAAACCTGTAACAGTTCTCCTTGAGGAGAAAAATGATTGACAATTATCTTTTCATTTTCAATCTTGATTTCAAAGTTGCCCTTGGGATCGGGATAAAACTTTTTCGCCGGAGCTTCTTTTAAAAATGAATCTATCTGCATCCAATCCCGCTCATAAATATGAGCGGAACCAGAGGTCACTGCCAAATCGCCCAACTGAAGTTTCGGCCTCTTGAGTTCTTCTTGAAGACACTGAAGAAATTTGTATTGGAAATACCTGAGAGCAATCGCGTTTAAGGGCCAGCCGCCATACATATCATTAGTCCGAATATAGGCGAATTGGTATAGACGGCCATTGATAATTCTTAACTGAAGAAGAATTATACAGGGCGGGTCCTCGGCATTTATTGATCCTTTGTCAACGTGAGGATCCCAAAGCGATATCACCACGCGGAAAGTTTCATCGGGTTTCTTTTTAAACGCGTTGATGGCCGCTTCTACCTGGTCGCCAAAAACAAAACGAATCGTGTGGCCATAGGCATAAGCCGTATCTCCTCGTTTAATCCCGTTCCAAAAATCTTCGCAATATTCTTTTATTTGCTCTTCGGTATATTCAGAATGAGGAATAGCTCTAAAATCGCAGGGGTCCTGTTCGGTAATAACCATATTTAATTCCCATAATTCCTGCCTCCGGTGGCCTTCGGAATCCTTTCCTGTTAAATGGCCAAAAAGCCGTATTTCCCTTAGCAGCGCTTCATAACCTTCGGCAATGGTTCTGACGCGAATCAGATGACCAGAACCGGCCGTGGGAAAATTATTAACTTCAGGTTTAGGCAGGGGAATAATAAGAGAGTTAAATTTTTTATCCTCGTGGAGTGGGTCTTTGAAACTGCCTTTTTCAATAAATTCTTTGATATTTTTTGTTTCAATAAAAATTATTTTTGTTTGTTCCAAAAATCTCGCTACGTTTTCTTTGGAAAGAAAAAACTTTGGAGGAAGGGAGGAATCTTTGTCAAGATTTTTAAGAGCTTCTCTTGCTCTGCCAATCTCAGCGCCAGAAACTATCAAATATCTCATTTTCTGATTGGCCAGAAAATTTCTTATCAAGATTCCAATGCCATAGATAGAGTAAAGATTTCCCACCACAGCAATTTTGTCCATTGTATCGCCAAGATAATTTTTAACAAACTCTTTTCTGGGCGACCAAAGAGTGCAAACGCCGATATTAGAATCAAGATTGCCGACAATCAATTCTTTTTCGGAAAAAACCGGCCATTTTATTTCATTCATTCCCATTTCGCTCATTTTTTTCAAAACTTAATGTATTTTTTTAAAAAGTTTGAAATATATTCTTTTAAATAATTTGAGCGATAAAGGATAAGTTTAACGCCAAGTCGTTTAAAATAATCATTAACTCTCCTGTCTCTGTCGTAATCAAAAATATAATAAACCTCTTTAATTCCCTGATTAACTATTTGTTTTGCACACCTCCAACATGGTCGTAAAACAGTCATCATACTCGCCCCATCAATATTTACGCCGTTCTTTGCGGCGTTACCGATGACATTTAATTCTGCATGACTTCCTCGACAAAGACCGCTGGTTTCTTTGAGTTCACCTTTAACTATCCGACTACATCCAACTTCATAACAATGAACATCGCCTTTTGACGGGCCGTTATAGCCGAAAGATAAAATTTGGTCGTTTTTGAAAATAACCGCGCCGCCATTATAAAACAAGCAGGCGGATCTTTTTGAAATAGTAAGAATATGTTCCGCCAGTATGTCTTTAAATGTCGGTCTTTTAAAAGAAGCATCTATTTTCTCGGGAATCATCCTTTTCAACACTTCTTTGGGAACATTTTTTGTCCATTTTCTCAATATTTTTTTCATAATTTTATTTTTCTATATCTATTCCCATTGAGCGCGCTGTGCCTTCAATGATTTTTTCCGCCGCTTCAATATCATTGGCGTTCAAATCTACCATTTTACGTCCGGCGATTTCCCGCAACTGGGCTTTTGTTATTTTTCCTGCCTTGCTCAAAATATTTTTGCCCGAACCCTTTTCCACTCCCGCTGCCTTTCTAAGTAAATCAGAAGCCGGCGGAGTCTTAAGTTTAAAATCAAAAGTTCTATCCTCATAAACAGTTATTTCCACAGGAATAATATCCTCACCTTTATCTTTAGTGGCTTCGTTGAATTTACTGACGAATTCTCCGATATTCACACCGTGCTGACCCAGGGCCGGCCCTACTGGCGGCGCTGGATTTGCCTTACCGGCTGGAATCTGTAGCTTAACTATTGTTTTGATTTTTTTTGCCATTATATTTTCTTAACTTGTAAAAAATCTAATTCCAGTGGTGTCTCTCGTCCAAAAATTGAGACTAAAGTTTTAATTTTTCCTCTTTCTTGATCAACCTCACTCACTCGACCTTCAAACTCTTTAAAAGGCCCGTCAGTAATTCTTATAATATCTCCTAATTTAATATCTATTTTATATTTTGGTTCTTTGGCACCCATTCTTTCAAACAACATTTCAATCTCATCTTTTGCCAAGGGAATAGGGGTGGTACCAGAGCCGACAAATCCTGTTACTCGCGGGGTATTACGAACAACATACCAAGAATTATCATCAACAATCATATCCACAAGAACATAGCCGGGGAAAAGTTCCCCCTCAACAACCTTTCGTTTACCGCCCTGAATTTTAATTTTCTTCTCTCTCGGCACAATGACATTAAAAATTTTATCTTCCATTCCTAAGGACTCAATTCTTTGTTTTAAATTGCGAACAACCGCATCTTCATATCCCGAATAAGTGTGGATTGCGTACCAATTTCTTCCTGCTTGTACTTTTTGCTTTGTCATAAACTATAAAATAAATTTTTTCAATAGAAAAGTGAAAAGGATGTCAAACAAGCCCATGAAAAGCGCTAAAATAACTGAAGTAAAAATTACTAAAATAGTAAAATTAACAGTCTGTTTTCTTGAAGGCCAATTGACGTGCCTTAATTCATTTTTTGTGTCTTTTATGTAGTTTATTAACTTAGTAAACATTTTTATTTTATCTGATAAGTCAGATTAACGTTAATTGTTATCTTATTTTCTCCGCTAGGGACTTCGGGTACTTCTCCTCCGCCGCCCATACCCGAAGTTTCTGATTTCATATAGACCGGAACGATTCCATTATTTCCTGTTTCAGAAAAATTGACCAGGTGAACGATTTTAATCCCCAGATCTTTTGCTAATTGTTTTGCTTTTGTTTGGGCATCGTTAATCGCTTCTTGTCTAGCCTGGCGCTTAATCGCTTCTATGTCATCAACCGTAAAATTAATTCCCCCAACCTGATTGGCGCCGGCAAATATTGCTCCCGCTAAAATTTTCCCCGCTTCATCAATTTTTCTAATTTTTATTTCCAAAGTCTGATTGACAACATAGCCCCGCAAAACCCGACCCATTTTTTGAAGATAATCATAACGGGGGTAAATGCTATAATTTGTCGTTTTAATATCCTTGTCTTCAATTCCTGAATTTTTCAAAAACGCAATAACTTCATTAATAGCCTCAGTCGCCCTTTTTTGAGCATCAATTAAAGAAACCGCTTCTTTTTCAACAGAAAGAGAAATTTGGGCAATATCCGGCTTAGCAAAAACCTCGCCCTGACCAGCCACGCTTATGGTATTTTGCTGGCCCGGCCTATTTTCCATTTCGTTAAACGATTTAACGCCGAAATAAAAAATAAGGACAATGATAAAAACGCCCAGCAGGGCCATTAATATATCTTTTAATTTAAAATCTTTGTTGTTCATATTAAATAGAATATAGCATAAGTTATAAAAAAATAAAAGACCTTAATTTTTCGGGGTACCCAGATTCGAACTGGGGCTACACGCACCCGAAGCGTGCGTACTGCCACTATACTATACCCCGCTCAGCAAGGGTGGCTAATGGGATTTGCACCCATTCTGGCACTTCCACAGAGTGCAGTGCGAAACTCTTACACTATAGCCACCATTAAAGAAGCTAGCCCCTAGCTACTAGTAAACTAGCTACTAATTATTATTTATTCAACCTTATAAACTCTCGCTCCTTCATGAGTTTTTTGTTCAACCTTGACTGCCACTTCATCACCTTTTTTGGCTGACTGAATTTTTTCGTGTTCAACTTCCATTGATTCAACTGCCTGGGTAAAATCACTCTCGCCGTGAACGAATTTCACTGTCTCGCCTACCTTCAAACTATCTGTCAATCTAACAACAGCCACCATTGCCTTATCAAAATAATGAATAACCCTGCCTAATTCTTTGTCCATAATAAATATTAATAATGCTACTAATAGACCTTTACTTTTATAATATAGGAAAAACTAAAAATTAAAAGCAAGAAAATTTATTCGCCAATTACTTTTTTCATTTCCAGCTCTTTTTTGGAAAGCCAGAAAAAGATGCCAACAACAATAAAAGTTATAAGGGGCGGGAGCCAGGAAGCAGCGGAAAATCCAAGACTTTCACCGAGCATAATAATTCCCAGGGCTCCGATGGAATACATTGCCCCGTTTTTTAAATAACAATATTTTTTCACTGTTTCTGTTCCATGAATAGTAATGTATCTCACAATAAAAGCACCAAGGCCATTTCCTAATATAATAAGGGGAACAGAAATAGTAAAGGCAAAAGCGCCTAAAACTCCATCAATAGAAAAAGTTGCATCAATTACTTCAAGATACAGGATTTTGCTGACATCGGTAAGCCGCTGTTCTTTTAGTTTTTTTCTTTTTCTTCAGCATTCTTTTTAAACCCGCTGGTAATAAAAAAAGCAGTTGAACCGACAACTGTTCCTAGGGCAATCAAGGGATCGATGCGGATAGTAAGCCAGACTACTAAAAGTAAAATAACAGAAGCAGCGCTGTAAAACCAGAAAGAATAATTTTTATGAATATGGCGCTCAAGAAAAAAGGCGTATTTTTTGCTTTCCATAAAAAGCCAATGAAGGAATAGAAAAATAAGATAAATTCCGCCTCCGCCCAAAAGTATTGGCTTTGATTTTTCAATAGTTTCTCTAATTAATTCATTGGAGCTGAAAGTGGCGGTAAAAGCATTGATAATTCCCATGTTCGAATTTGAAAAATAAACAATTAAAAGAGGTAATAATCCGCGGATAAGAAAAACAGCAATTAAAATTCCGTAAACCAAAAACCAGCGCCTAGCTTTTTTAGACATTTTCGAAAGCACGTCGGCATTAACAACGGCATTATCAACGCTAGAGATAATCTCAAAAAGCATTAATCCTAAAACAATAATTGTTGCCTCAGAAAAATTCATGGTGCGCAGGGGGAGATTTGAACTCCCATGCCTTGCGGCGCTACCACCTCAAGGTAGTGCGTCTGCCAATTTCGCCACCTGCGCTTCTTCTGTTATTGGTTTTTTAGCCTCCATTTTCAGTTGTTTCATTTTTTTGCTGATTTCTCTGGCCGCTTTTTCGCGGACGTAATAAAGCTTGGCTCGTCTTGTCTTTGCCTTTTTAACTAAATCAATTTTTTCAATGTTCGGCGAAAATAAGGGAAAAATTCTTTCTACTCCAATTCCCTCAATAACTTTTCGAACAATAAAAGTTGCGCCTGGCTCGCTACCGTGCTTGTGGGCAATAATAAGACCTTCAAAGGCCTGCAGACGGGTTTTGTTTCCTTCTTTAATTTTTTGCCAAACCCTGACAGTATTGCCTGGCTTAATCGCGTCAGTTTTTATCATAATCGTAATTTAGCATATTTAGAAAATTTTTCAAATCATCCGGCAAATCCGCTTCTAATTTAATTCTGGCGCCGCCCAAAAGTGTCAACTCCAAAGAATTGGCGTGGAGAAACTGACGGTTTAAATTACTTTGATGACCATATAATTTATCGCCGACAATCGGATGGCCAATGGCCTTAAAATGCACTCTGATTTGATGAGTTCTGCCGGTTTTAGGCAATACCTCAACCAAAGTATACTTATCAAACCTTTTTAAAACCTTATATTCTGTAACTGCCTCTCTAATTTTCCCCCTTGCGTCTTTGCCTGCTTTTTTCTTTCGAAAATCTTTTTTGCTCTTGCCAATCGGTAAATCAATAATGCCACTATTATTTTTTATTTCGCCATTTACCAAAGCTAAATATTTTTTCTTTATTTTTTTTTGCTGAAATTGCGTTTTTAAATATTCAAATGATTTTTGGTTTTTGGCAATTAACAGAACCCCAGAAGTATCTTTATCTAAACGATGAACAATCCCGGGTCTTGTCAAATCTTCTCCTACATTTTTTATTTCAGGGTATTTTTTAACCAGCCAGTCAACCAAACTGCTTTGTCCATGAACAAGCAAACCTGCTGGTTTATTTATCGCCAAAACATCATCGTCCTCATAGATTATTTTAATATTTTCCATTATGGGTGGCAGAGGACTCGAACCCCTGACCTTCTCGGTGTAAACGAGACGCTCTAACCAGCTGAGCTAGCCACCCAACTTTCCCCCCGCGAGGAATCGAACCTCGATCTAGGGATTAGAAGTCCCTTATTCTATCCGTTGAACTACGGGGAGATTATAATGATGGATCATTTATTGTCGGGGCGGTCAAATTTTCATTAAATTTTCTTTCTTTTATATTAAGCCCATCAATAACCCTTTGTAAAGATGCTCTATCAATAGTCACAAGTTTGATTTCTCCCCCTTCTACTTGTTGAGATAATTCTTTTCGATATTTCCAAGAAGTATAACCATCTATTGAAAAAACAATGATTAAAAGAAAAATAAATCCTGTCATCACCAATTTCCAATCTCTCAAGACATTAATTTCTTCTGTAAAATAACTTATTGCTTTTTTAAAATTAAATAATTTCATGTCCCTATAAAACTATTTACTAATATTTCAAAATCTGCCTCCCACTCATTGGACGCTGATTTTTTAAAATCCATTGTTTCAATATTTATTAAATAAGGAATTTTTTCTACTAAAATAAGATAATGAAACAATTGATTAAAATTTCCCGTGAGATTGAATTGAAGAGAAAGACCTTTTTTCTTTTGGCTATCAATATTTATATTGCCGATTTTTATTGAAGCGCCTGTTTTACCGGAAATTGATTCAAGATTCTCAATAAAATTGACAACACTATCTTTATCCAAAAAAACAGAATCAATTTTTTGTTTCTTGTCAATAATTTCATTCATTAAAGTCTTTAAAGAATTACTATTTTCTAATTTTTTGTCACTAACCAGTATTTTCTGTTGTTCTTCTTTAATAAAATTATTCTGTTTTTTAAGATTAGAAAAAAGATATAGCCAGCCAGCCAAAGCAGCTCCGTTTAGTAAGAAAATCAAAATAATTGTGATAATAAATTTTTTGTTATTCATAATTCAATAGTCAATTTAAACTCAATATTTTTCTCTTTAATAAAATTAGAAACCGGAGATTCTACTTTTTTGAAATCTTTTTTCTTTTTAAGAGAATCAATAAAAGAAAGAAGGCTTTGGCGGTCCTCGCTTAAACCCTGAATTAAAATTTTTCCTTTATCAAAGAAAAAATCATTGATTTTTATTTTATTTGTTTTTTCTTCTAAAATAATTTTGATAAAAGCACTTTTTTCTCCAATATTTTTTTGCCCCGAATCCAGAAGAGAAATCTTAGCATTAAGCTCTTCGACAAGAGGAATAATATTCTCTATTTTAGCCCTTGAAAATCTTTCTTCAGAAACAACTAACTGACGTTCTAGATTATATTTTTGGTCCTTTAAAAAGAGATAGGGTGATAAAAGTAGAATAATGCCGATGGAAATAGCAGAAAAAGAGAAAATGCCAATAACTACAAAGAGGCGCCTTAAATATTCTTTTTTAATTATTTTCTTATTTTCTTCGGGTAAAAAGTTCATAATGCTCTTAAAGCTAGACCAAGGGCAATGGCGTAACTTAGAGAATCTTTTAATTCTATTTCGGGAATGTGCTCTTCAAAAGAAAATATATTTACCCAGGGGTTGCCAGGTTCCACTGGCAATTTTAATTCATAAGAAAGATATTCAGGAAATCCAAACAAGTTTGAATCTCCGCCGCAAAGCAATATTCTAGAAACTTTTTTTAAATCATTATCCCCAAAATTAGAATTCCAATAATTGATGCATTTGCCTATTTCATCTTTAATAACAGAAATTATTGGCAAAATTGAGTTAAATATCTTTTCATTTTCCTTGCTTTTTCTAAATCCGCTTTCTTTTTTAATTTTCTCCGCCTGAATCTGGTCCACCTTTAAATTTCTCATCAGGGCTTTTTCTAATTCTTCACCGGCCACTCTTATGGTGGTGGTAAATTGAACTTCATTCTTGCTGACAATGGAGAAACTAGTTCGTGTTTGTCCAAAATCAACTACCACCAACGTCTTTTTTTCGTTTTGGGGGACTATTGTTCTAGCAGAGGCCTGCATTTCCATTTCCAAGACCAGAGGTATAAATCCTGCTTTTGTAAATACGTCTCTGTAGTCCTCAACGACTTTTTTAGGAAAAGCGATTAAACAAACATCAATGTAATTACTATCAGAAACTTCTCTTGTAACATTAAAGTCGAAAATAGCTTCGTTAATTGATAGGGGAATGTGTTCTTCTAATTGTAATTCCAGAGCTCCTCTAATTTCTTCTTCTTTCATCATTGGCAGCTTTACTCTGGCTAAAAATGCTTTTTCTTCGGGGAGGGCGATGATAAGATATTTTGATTTTAATTCTTTTTGAAGGTTCTTTAAAAGGCTAATGAGTTTCTCTTTATCTTTTATTTCTCCTGCTTCTATTAATCCTCGGGGAATTAAGTGTCCTCCAAATCTCCGAATAAAAATCTCTTCTCTTTTTTTGCCCAATTCAACATATTTAATGGAACGGTCAGAAATATCAAGGCCTAGTGCTGGCATTAATAAATAAGCTGGGGGAGGAAAAATATCAATAAATAAATTTCTTTTCATATTTCTCTTAAAAATTCGGCTGCTTTTTCCGGCTCAATGGTATTTATTTCCATTCCGGCGCAAAATTCAAAACCGGCAGGAGGCGTTGGTGGTTTGGGCAAAATAACCAAATGCCAATGATAAAAGGGTTGGCCGCTTTTCTCAGCAGGAGAGGTATGGATGTAAAAATTATAAGCCGGGTCATTAAGACCCCTGTATATTTTAGACAAAGCCGTTTGAAGGGCGTCGGCAAACATTTTTTTTTCTTCTTCATTGATTTCTTCAAAACAGGGCTGATGTTCTTTGGGATAAATTCTTATTTCAAAATCTGACTGAGGTGCAAAAGGACAAAGAACAACAAATTTTTCGTTTTCATAAATAATCCGCCGGCCGTCTTTTATATCCCAATTTATCATTGTGCAATAAACGCATTTTTTGTTTCTTTGGTAATAAAATTCCGCCCCCTCAATACTATTTCTTAGATCTGGATCAATAACCGGGATGGCGATCAGTTGGGAATGAGGATGAACAATCGAAGCACCTGCTTCCTTGCCGTGATTATGAAAAATTGAAACATATTTGACGAATCTTTCCCTAATCAGCCCTTGGTATCTCATCTGATAAACATCTATTATTTCTTTTACTTCTTCTTTGGTCATTTGGGACAAGTATTTATAGTGATCAAGAGCAATAATAACTTCATGAAAACCAACTCCGTCCATAATTTCGCTGGGGCCGTCGGATCGCCTGTTAAGATTTTCGCTATAAGAAAGAACGGGAAAATCATTGGGGATGGAAATAACATTACCGTGCCTTAAAACTGCTTTAGTTAAAATTTCTGGCTGGCAAAAAGGACAGTTTTTTGGAGAACTTTCTTCTTTTGTTCTTTTTAATTTAGCGAAGGTGTCTGGTCGTCTTGCTCGACCAGTGGCAACGATAACCCAATCATTGCTTACCAAGTCTAACCTCAATTCCGAGATTGAATTCTGCTCTTTTTTATAAGTCATATTTATTATGATTAAGATTCCGGCGAATTTTTAATACTTCCCATAAGGTTCTAAAATACCCCATTAAACTGACGTGGCTTTTGGGGTCATTAATCCAATGAACAGGGATGATGGCAATCTTATAATTTAATTTTCTAGCCAAGGCCAAGGCCTCAACATCAAAAGCCCAACGGTTAATTTTTGTCAATTTAAAAATTTTCTCGGATGCATAATCTCGAAAAGCCTTAAAACCATTCTGGCTGTCCCAAATTCCCGGTACTGCCATGAATTGAATGTAGAGATTACCAAGATTCCCCAGTAATCTCTTGGGCCAAGGTTGAGAAATCTCCTGACTTGCTCCCTTGGCATCTTTTGAATCCCGGGTACTTATAACTATATCATATCCTTTGTCAAAAAGGGGTCTCATTTTTTCAAAATAAGAAATATCTGTTGAATTATCGGCGTCCGTAAAAAGTCTAACCTTTCCTTTGGCAGCCAGTATTCCTTGGCGGACAGTGTAACCCTTGCCCTTATTTTCCTTGCGGTCTATTAATTGAAGATGAGGAATCCCTACTGCCAAATCACGAATAATATCAGCAGTATTGTCTTTAGACCCGTCATTAACAACTAAAATTTCCCAGGAATAGGGCTGCTTTTGTAAATAGGAAAAAATTATTTTTAGTGTCTTGGTAATTCTTTCAGCCTCATTATAAGCCGGAATAATGACTGACAAATATATATCCGCCATTAATAATTATTATAGTATATTTTGTTTTTCTATGAAACTCCTGAGGATAAGAGCCGCAGCTGAAGCATCAATTTTTTCTATATTTCCCTGCGTTCTTTTGGCTTCTTGGGTAGTTAATGTCTCGGTCTGGTAAATAACTGGAAGCTTTATTTCTTTTTTAAGCGAATCTTTAAATAATTCTATTTTTTTCATAATTGGATTGGGTTGATTGTAGTAATTAAGAGATTGACCGAGGATAATTTTACTAACATTATTTATCTCGCAAATTTTCTTGATTTCCGAAATTATTTTTTTATTGTTTACCAGAACAGAATGGGCGAAGGCAAATTTTTCCTCTTCATCAGAAAGAGCAATCCCAATTCTTTTTTCTCCAAAATCAATTCCTATCAAACGCATGTTAGTATTTCCACACCATTTTTTGTGACAACGACCGTATACTCAAAGTGGGCGGCTAAAGAACCATCTTTTGTTTTCCAGGTCCAGTTGTCATCGGATAAAATAACCTCTGGATTACCTGCAGTAATCATTGGTTCAAGAGCCAAAACCATTCCCTGTTTTAAAATTTCTCCTGTTCCTTTTTTGCCAAAATTGGGGACTTCCGGTTCTTCATGGGGATTATGTCCCACTCCATGCCCCACTAACTGACGAACAACGTTAAAACCATTTTTTTCAACATAAGATTGAATAGCAAAACCAATATCGCCGATATGGGCTCCTTGTTTAATTACTTTTATTCCTTCTTCTAATGATTTTTTTGCCACTTCGATAATTTTTCCGGTTCCGACGGTAATCGCCATATCAGTATAAAAATTTTTGTATTTCATGCCTAAATCTAAACTAACAATATCACCGTCTTTAATTTTTCTTGGACCGGGAATGCCATGAACCACCTCGTCATTTATGGAAACGCACAAAGAAGCGGGATAAGGAATTTTATCTTCATCTGTTTTATAATTTTTGAACGACGGCTCTCCGCCCGCTTCTTTTATCAATCTCTCTGCCATTTTATCAAGCTCAGCGGTAACTACACCCGGCCCTACCATCTCGGCAACCTGATATAAAACAGAGACAAGTTTCTTGCCCCCTTCCTGTAAAATTTTTATTTCTTCTGGAGTCTTAATGGTAATCATAGGTTAAGAGCTTTTACAATATCCTTAAAAACATCTTCAATGGATTGTTCTCCGTTTATTATGATTACCGGATGATTTTTTTTTAAAAATTCCAAACCAGGCACTGTCCGATTTCTATATTCTGAAATGCGTTCAGTGAACAAATCTGGGTTATCCAAATCGCGCTCGCTTAATACACCATCGCCCTCAGGACAGAAATCTCCCGGTTTTAATTTTTCAGAGCTAATAAAAACATGTCCGCTGTTTTTGTCGCAGATCAACCTTTTGGCCAAGCGCTTTTTTGTCTCTTCATCCCGGACCGCAATTTCAATAATTTTAATATTTTTTTTGCCAATTAAATCGCTTAAAAATTGATAAAGAAATTCTGCTTCGGGAAGAGTCCTCGGCGAACCATCGTAAATAACACCATTATAATTCTTAAAAACTTCTTTAGTTTTTTCCTTAATTACTTTTATGACCCAAGGAGGATCGTAAAGAAGGCCTGTTTTGTAATTTTCTAGTTGTTTTTGTGTTTCCGGGTCATCATGAGTGGCAATATATTCTTTCCCAACAACGCTGGTGATACAATGGAAAAATCTAAGCTTTTCAGCTAAAAGTTTCGCCTGCGTCCCCTTACCCGATCCCGGCGGCCCTAACACAAAAATCGCTTTTTTATTCATATTCTCTCATTACCACTTGGGCTTCAACTTGTTTTATAGTTTCCAAAACAACGGAAACAACAATTAAAAGAGCAGTGCCACCGATGGTCAAGGCGGAAATTCCGGTGATGGCCCGAATACTTAAAGGCAAAACCGCAATCAATCCTAAAAAGATTGCTCCCACTAAAGTAATTCTATTAAGAACCTTACTAATGAATTCAGCCGTGGATCGGCCGGGCCTTATTCCCGGCACAAAAGCTCCGCTTTTTTGCAAATTAGTGGAAACCGCTTCAGGATCAAAAGTAACAGCCGTATAAAAATAAGTAAAAACAAAAACCAACAAGAAATAAAGCGAGCCATAAACCCAAAGATTATTCATAAAAACAGAAAGAAATTTTGTCAGAGTTTGAATGAAGGCGCCCTGAAAACCTGACAAAAAATTAACAATCATTTGAGGAAATAAAAGAATAGAAATAGCAAAAATAATAGGAATGACTCCGGCTTGATTTACCCGTAAGGGAAGGTGAGTTGAAAAACCGCCGTACATCTTTATTCCTCTTACTTGTTTGGCATAAGAAATGGGAATGAACCGTTCTGCTTCGGTAATCACCACTACGCCGGCAATAATAAAAACAGCCGCAATTAAGAACATTAAATAGAGGGGAATCTGCGAATAGTCAAAAGTAAAAAGCGCTTTCTGAACACCGCTGGGAAGGCCGGCCACAATGCCGGCAAAAATTAGAAGAGAAATTCCATTGCCAATTCCAAATTCTGAAATTAATTCTCCCAACCACATCAAAAGAAGAGAACCGGTAATAACAACAACAATGTTCATCATTCTTTCAAAAAGGGTGAGATTAATTAAAACATGCTCCCGCCCCAAAAGAGACAAAAGGCCAATGGCCTGAAGAGCCGCCAAAGGAACTGTCAAAATCCGGGAATACTGATTGAATTTCTGACGGCCCGCTTCGCCCTCTTCGTGATACATTTCTTTGAGCTGAGGAAAAATCATGGTTAAAAGTTGCATGATAATGGTGGCGGTGATATAGGGAGCAACTCCAAGCATGACAATAGAAAGATTGGAAAGTCCGCCTCCGGAAAAAATGTTAAGTAAGCCAAAAAATTGATTTCCTGTTAAAAACGATTGAAGCCGAATTTGATCTACCCCGGGAATGGGGATGGTGGCGCCGATTCTAAACAAGACAAGAATAAAAAGAACAAAAAAAATTTTTTTTCGTAAGTCCGGATCTCGAAAAATAATTTTTACCTTATTCCAAAACATATTTTCCTCCGGCTTTTTCTATTTTTTCCTTGGCCGACTTTGAGATTTGACATTCTGAAACAAGAAGCTTTTTGGTAATTTCTCCCTCACCCAATAATTTAACATCGGGAAGTATTCCTCCAATCTTTTTTATTATACCCTTTTCCAACAGACTCTGGGGGGTAACTTTCTCGTTTTCTTTAAATTTCTTTTCAAGAATATCTAAATTAACAACCAGCGGTTTCTTTTTTAAAGAAGGAGAACGGTAGCCTCTTTTTTTAGGAAGTTTTTTAATAATATCTCGCCATTGAGGCCTGATTTTTCTGCCGGCCCGGGATTTCTGTCCCTTAATACCCCGACCAGAATAACCGCCCCTTTTGCCGCCCCGGCCGATCCGTTTTATATTTCTTTTTTTTGTTTTTGGTCTTATTTGATGCAGCTGCATAATATTATTTTAATTTTTTTAACGCTTCTATGGTGGCTCTAGCAATATTAACTTTGTTTTTGCTTCGGGTAAGAATCTTGGCGGTGGCATTTTTAATACCAGCTAAATCAAGGACTATTCTCAAAGAACTGCCCGCCACTAATCCGCGTCCTTCAGGGGCGGGTTTTAAGACAAGCCGGCTGCTGGTAAATTTTGCTTCGGTTTCAGAAGAAATGGAGAAATTTTTGGTTAGTTTTACTTTAATGGCATTTTTCTTTGCCTGGCGAAAAGCTTTTTCTATTGCCGAAGCGGTATCACTTGCCTTGCCTAGACCCACCCCCACTTCGCCGTTGCGATTGCCAGCAATAACAGTTACCCGGAAATTAAAACGCCGACCCCCAGCAACCACTCTGGCTACCCGCCTGATATCTATCATTTTTTGTTCAAAATCGCCTTTTTCTCTTTTGTTATTTTTATACATATTTTAAAATTGCAACCCTCCTTCTCTTACTCCTTCAGCAGCTGCTTTTACTCGGCCGTGATATTTGTAGCCGCCTCGATCAAAAACAACATTTTTAATTTTTTTTAATTTTGCGGATTCCGCCAATTTTTTTCCAACCTTTCTGGCAATTTCTGTTTTCGTCCCTTTAATTTTTGTCTTCAAATCGCTTGCTGAGATTAAAGTTTTTTTTGCATTATCATCAATTAATTGAAGGAAGATATGTTTGTTGGAACGAAAAACCGAAAGTCGCGGCCTATTTTTTGTGCCTGTTATCCTTGCTCTTATTCGGCGATGGCGCGTCTCTTTACTCATGTTGCTGTTGCTACTGCTTTTTTACCTGTTTTTCTTCGAATAATTTCATCCTCGTATCTAATGCCCTTGCCCTTATACGGCTCTGGTTTTTTGAGAGCTCTTACTTCAGCGCTAAACTTACCAACTTTCTCTTTATCTATCCCGGAAATAATAATAAGGTTCTTTTCAACGACAACCTTCAGGTCTTCAGGGATTTCTTTTTTAACCGGATGCGAAAGCCCCAAACTTAAAACCAAATTTTTTCCCTCTGTCTGGGCTTTAAAACCAATACCCTCAATAATCAATTTTTTAATAAATCCATTTGTCACCCCTTTTAGCATATTTTGAAGATGAGAAGCATAAGTTCCCCAGAGAGCAGATGTTTCTCTGGTAATTTTTTTAGGCTTTAAAATAATCAAACCGTCTTTGATATCAATTTCAATATCTTTTTTAAAAACTCTGTTTAATTCTCCCAGCGGTCCTTTCATTTTTATAGTCTCGCCTTCTTTAGTGACTTCAATTTTTTCTGGAATCTTTATTGGTTTTTTACCTATGCGACTCATATTACCACACTTCACATAATACTTCTCCGCCGACCTTTTCTTTTCTTGCTTCTTTATCGGTCAAAATTCCCTTGGGTGTTGAAATAATCTGCAAGCCAAAACCTCGTCTGACCGGCTTTATTTTCTTAAAGGGCAAATAAATTCTTCGGGATGGTTTTGAAATTCTGACAAGATGATTTATTGCCGGATTTTTCTCGCTATCGTAAGCCAAAATAATATCTATTATTTTTTTATTTTTCTTGCCCTTTTGTTCTGCTTCTGTCAGGAATTTCTCTTTTACTAAAATTTTTGTTATTTCCATTTTTAATTTTGAATAGGGAATACTGACTGTTTCTTTTTTAACAGCCTGGGCATTCCTTATTCTTGTTAACATGTCTGCTATAACGTCCATAAATTTACCAACTAGACTTTTTTATTCCAGGAATCATACCTTCGTTAGCCAACTCTCGAAAGCAAATCCGACACAAATCAAAATCTCTCATATATCCTCTTTTCCGACCGCAACGAAAACATCGCCTCACGACCCGAGACTTATACTTTGGCTTTTTCAACGCCCTGGCAATAACCGATTTTTTCGCCATAAATAATTTATACTATTTCTTAAACGGAAAACCAATATGTTTTAATAATTCCGCTGCTTCTTGCTTTGTTTTAGTATTGGTAACAATTGTCACTCCTACACCAAAAGCAGAACGGACATCTTCCACGGCTGCTTCGGGAAAAACAATATGTTCTTTAAAACCAATAGTCATATTGCCTGTCTGGTCAATTAAATCAGGGCCGAGTCCGCGAAAATCCCGCACTCGAGGAATGGTAATGTTAATAAGTTTTTCTAAAAAATCATACATTCTTTGGCCGCGAAGAGTAACTGAATATCCTATCGGCACGCCTTTTTGTGATTTAAAAGAGGCGATTGATTTTTTTGCCTGATTCACTTTTGGCTTCTGGCCAGCAATTAGAGTAAGAGATTTTTTAATATTCTCTTTTCTAGATTCGTCTTTAACAGAACCAATCCCGGTGCTGACAATCACTTTAACAATTTTATTATATTTTTCCTTAAGACTTTTCATAAAAAAATTTATAATTCTCCGCCGCATTTTTTGCAGGCCCGGAATTTTTCTTTTTCGGTTTTTTTAATTGCTATTCGTGTCGCCTTGCCGCAAGTTTTACAGACAATCATAGCGTTGGAAACGTGAATAGGCATAGGCATTTGAATTATTTGACCTTTTTGTCCCTGCTTTTTTGGCCGACTGTGTTTTTTGTGAATATTTACTCCTTCAACCACGATTTTATTTTTCTCGGGAAAAACATGAGTAATCTTCCCGGTCTTATTGCGATCCTTGCCCGAAATTATTTTTACATTGTCGCCTTTTTTTAATCTCATACTACTTCTGCCGCTAAAGAAATAATTTTTGCATAACCTCTTTCCTGAATTTCTCTGGGAATGGGGCCGGAAATTCTTCCCCCTCTCGGTTCTTTTTTATCCTTGTCAATAATGACGACAGCGTTTTCATCAAAACGAATATAAGAACCATCTTTTCTTCTCAGGGATTTTTTTTGTCTGACAATTAAAGCATGTAAAACATCTTTCTTTTTTACTATTTTTCTTGGTTCGGCTGTTTTTACGGAAACAACAACCACATCGCCAATCTGACCATATCGTCTTTTGCTTCCTCCCAAAACTTTAATAACCTGAACGAGTTTGGCGCCAGTGTTATCGGCTACATTTAACATTGTTCTTGTTTGAATCATATTACTCTCCAGTGTTTATCTTTTGATATTGGCCGGCACTCCTGAATAATAACTTTATCTCCTTTCTTGTATTCGTTTTTCTCGTCATGGGCTTTGTATTTTTTGCTCTTTTTTACATATTTTTTATATTTCGGATGTTTAACATAACGGCTAACAAGAACCACCACAGTTTTGTTCATCGCGTCAGAAACCACAACTCCATTTAATTTCTTTTTCATAAATTACCTCCTAATAATTTTAGTCTTAACTGGTAATTTTGCTCCTGCCTTTCTTAATGCATCTTTACTAATATTTTCCTCTAAACCGTCAACCTCGAAAATAATTGTCCCTGGTTTAACCCGGGCAACGAATCCAACTGGATCCCCTTTTCCTTTACCCATGCCCACTTCGGCTGGTTTTGCGGTAAGGGGTTTATCAGGAAAAATCCTTATCCAGACCTTTCCACTTTTTTGAATAAATCGAGAAATTGCCTTCCGGGCCGCCTCAAGTTGATTTACCTTTATCTCTCCTGATTCTTCTGATTTCAAGCCAAAAGAACCGAAGACAAGTTTATTGCCCTTTGTCGCCACCCTCTCTTTTTGAAGGTTTTTTCTTCCCCTTTGCCATTTTCTAAATTTTACTTTTCTAGGAAACATCGCCATATTTATTTATTAAATTTTTCTCCTCTATAAATCCAAACCTTTATTCCAATATCGCCGTATGGCAAGGAAGCCCTTGCTCTGGCAAAATCAATATCTGCCCTTAGGGTTTGAAGAGGTAATCTTCCTTTTTTTAACCACTCTCTCCTGCTCATTTCAGAACCATTTAATCTTCCCGCCAAAGCAACTTTAGCCCCTTTCACGTCTTTATTGGACATAATTTTTTCGAGTGCTTGTTTCATTACTCTTCTAAACGGCGTTCTTTTCTCAAGATTTTCAGCAATAATTTGAGCCATAATCCCTGCCCGTGTTTCAGGAGAACTTACTTCTTCAATTGTTAATTTAACTTCTCTTGGTATCTCGGCGTTAATCTTTTGCAGTTTTTTAATAATTTCCTTTTTAAGATTTTCAGAACCACCCCCTTTTCGTCCTATTAATAAACCGGGTCTCGATGTTTTTACAATTATATGCAAAAACGAAGAACCTCTTTCTATTTCAATATTTTCAACATACATTCCCTGCATCTTTTTCTGCAACCACTCTTTTAACAAGATATCCGCTTTTAAAAGTTTTTTATAATTTCGAAGATTAAACCAGCGCGACTTCCAGTTACGCAAAATATTCAATCTAAATGCATAGGGATGAACTGTCTTAGACATGTTTTGAAAGAATAATGGTAATATGACTCGTCCTCTTTTTAATCATTGATGCTCGACCGAAGGCTCGGGGTGTAAATCTTTTTAGGGCTGGCCCTTCATCAACAGTTATTTTTTTAACATACAAATTTTCCTCATCTTTAATTTTTAGATTATTTTTTGCATTACTAATGGCTGATTTCAAAAGCTTAGCAATAATTGGAGCCGCCCTCTTTGGGAAAAATTTTAATTGACTCAAGACTTCTTTTACCTTTTTGCCCCGAACTAAATCCGCCACCAATCTAATTTTTCGGGGCGCTATCCTGCAATAATTTAATTTTACTGTAGTCTCCATATTACTTATTACTTGTTGCTTGTTGCTTATTATCTGTTACTTCTGACTCTTTTTTCTTTGCCTCAATTTCTCTTTGTATTTTACCGCCGTGTTTTACAAATTTACGAGTGGGGCTAAATTCCCCTAGGCGGTGACCAACCATTTCTTCAACGACTTTTACTGGAATAAAATCTCTTCCATTATGAACGCCAAAAGTATAACCAACCATTTCCGGCGATATTTGGGAATCACGCGACCAGGTTTTTATAATAATGTTATCTTCGGGTTTAATCTTACTGATTTTATTCAGTAATTTGGGATCTATATATGGTCCTTTTTTAATTGAACGTGTCATATTATTTTTTCTTTCTTCTTGAAATAATAAATATATCAGAATATTTTTTGCGCTTTCTGGTTTTAACACCTCTGACGCCCTTGCCCCATAAATTTTTCGGCCTTCTCATTCCCGCTCCGCTTCTCCCTTCGCCGCCGCCCAACGGATGGTCAACAGGATTCATGGCTGAACCCCTGACGGTCGGCCTTATTCCCAACCAGCGGGAACGGCCTGCCTTTCCAATCCTCACCAGCCGATGCTCTTCTTTGGAAACCTGGCCAATGCTTGCCCAAGCTTTTTCTGGAATTTTTCTGATTTCCGTGGAAGGAAGTTTTACTGAAGCATATTCTTTTTCGTGAGCCACTATTTCGGCGTAATTTCCGGCTGAACGGCATAATTTTGCTCCGCCGGATGGTTTTAATTCCAAGTTATAAACAAAGGTTCCCACGGGAATATTTTTCAAAGGAAGACGGTTGCCAGCCTTGAGTTCGGCTTTTTCCGAAGTAATGATTTTATCTCCGGATTTTAATCCGACCGGCAGAAGCACATATCTTTTTTCGCCGTCAGCATAAGCAATTAAACTGATAAATCCTGAACGATTGGGATCGTATTCAATGGTTTTAATAACAGCGGGAATTTCTTTTTTATTATATTTAAAATCAATTTCCCGATATAATCTTTTTGCACCGGCCCCTTTGTGACGGACAGTTATTCTACCGGCAGAATTTCTTCCCACGGCTCTTTTTACTCCCTTGGTCAGTTTTTTCAAGGGATCTTTTGTTGTCAAAACACCCCGAAACATAATTCCGGTTTTTTTCCTCTGGCCCGGTGTTGTAGGTTTGTAGAATTTCATCCCGTTAGAAATAGGAAATTTCTAATTTCCGTAAATTACTTATAATATCATTCTGAAAATGATTGTTTTTTGTGTTTTTGACTAAATAAGTGTAAGACATAAGGTTTTTATTTCTAACGGGATTCATGATATCTCAATTTTATCGCCCTTTTTTAAGCAAACTATTGCTTTTTTAAATCCTTTTTTTGTTCCTTTTTTGCCCCGGAAAGAAATCTTTTTGGGAGGAATATTAACAATATTTACCTTCCGCGGAATAACTCCGTAATTTTTTTTTACGGCTTGCTTGACCATAATTTTATTTGTCTTCTTGTCAATCTCAAACACATAGATTCCTTTTTCGCCAAGCATGGTGGATTTTTCCGCAATATGGGGTTTGATAAGAATTCCCGGAACAAAATTAGAAGCCTTTGATAAGGCCTCTGTTTTTTTCTCTTTTATTTCTTCCGTCGCCTTTTTCGGCGGTTCTGGTTTCTTTTTACCTTTTTTAAAAACGTCAAACAACGCCATAAAAAGATATTATCAGGACATCCAAAAAAAGTCAAATTTTATTATTTTTCTAGAATTTTTATTCCCGGTAAGGTACCTTTGGCTAAAAATTCCAAAAGGCTGCCGCCAGCCGTGGAAACAAAAGAAAATTGGCTTAAGGGAATTTTGGCTTTTCTAATGGCAGCGATAGTATCTCCTCCGCCGATTATTGACTTAGCACCTGATTGAGCAATTGCCCTTGCTGTTTCCAATGTTCCTTTTTCAAAGCCCTTTTTCTCAAAATCCCCCAAGGGCCCGTTCCATAAAATAAATTTTGATTCTTTGATTATTTGGGACAAATTTTTAATTGTTTTTGGACCGACATCCAAAATCGCGTCGTTTTTTATTTTTACATCAATAGGAAGAATAATTTTTTGATTATTTAAATATTTTTTAACATTTACTTCGGGGTCAAAAACAGATTTTCCTATATCCTTTCCTTGGACTTTAAAAAAGTTATGCGCTAAAGCGCCGCCAATAAAAATTTTATCGGCAATGGTAAGAAATCTTTTTAAGACTCCTAACTTTGTCTTAATTTTAATTCCGCCAAGAATTAACAAAAATGGGTGTCTGGGCTTAAGGGCGCTTTGAAGATTCTTTAATTCTTTTTCGAACAGCAAGCCGGCATAAGACGGCAAATATTTTGAAATACCGACAATGGAAGCATGTTCCCGATGAGAAACGCTAAATGCTTCATTAACATAAATATCACCTAAACTTGCTAATTTTTTGGCAAAATTTTTGTCGTTTTTTTCTTCTCCGGGATAATTCCTGATATTTTCCAGCATTATCACTTCTCCGTTTCTCATCTCTGGAATTTTATTTTTAACAAACTTCACTTTTAAATATTTTGCCATTGGTTTCAAGGATTTTGCCCGACCTTCCGTAAGATGACTAATCAAAATTATTTTTGCGCCTTTTTTCTTCAACAAATTAATGGTCGGTAAGGTTTGTTTGATTCGGAAATCATCTTCCACTTTGCCTTTTTCAACGGGCACATTGAAATCCACGCGCAAAAGTACTCTTTTGCCTTTAACATTTATATTTTTAATAGAGCGGAGTTTCATAGCGACGATACCAATTTCAGCATTTTGGCAAATTCCTCTTTACGCAGACTGGCGCCTCCTACCACTGCACCGCTGATTTCCTGGTGCTGTAAAAAGTCAACAATATTTTTTTCGTTAACACTTCCTCCATAAAGACATTTTTCCGTTTTTGTTATTTTTTTTATAAACCTGATTGCCTCCAGAGTATTTTCCGGCGTATCGGGCTTGGCGCCGGGATTGGTGCTAATTGCCCAAACCGGTTCATAGGTGAATAAAATTTTTGAGATTTCTTCGGCAGTTAAGTCTTTTAAATCTTGCGCCAACTGGCTGGCTAAAATTTCTTCTCTATTTTCTCCTTCGCGTTCGCCCACAAGCAAAACCGGAGTAATGTCAGCCCTTAAACATGCTTTTATTTTTTTATTTATCATTTCATCATTTTCCTTTAAAACATATCGTCTATCCGAATGACCAATCAGCACATAATTTACGCCAAAATTTTTGAGCATTACAACAGAAATTTCGCCAGTATACGCACCTTTTTCTTCATAAAAAACATCTTGGGCTCCGGAAGCATGCAATTCGGACAAATATACAAAGGGCGGGCAAATTACAATTTTAATCTCCGGATATTTTTTTGCCTCGGCCGAAGAAAAATCAAAAAGCTCTTTTGCTTCTTCTAAAGATTGGGGGTTCATCTTCCAATTGGCAATAATTAATTTTTTCATAGATTACGATATTATATCACAATTAAGGAACTTCCTCCCAATTATTAATAGAATATCCGCCGGATGGGCCAGAATTAAAAAGAAGACTGGCTAAACCGGTTTCGTAAATTACTTGGGCGCTATTTCTTAAGTGTATCTTATAGGCCGTAACTTCTTTTATTTTGCCGCTTTGGTACAAATTGATTTCACCATGAGGGGCATAAACCAATGCCTTACCCTCGGCAGAATTATTGGAAGAAATAGCAACTGTGGTACCTCCTTCCTCGACGCTATTATTTTGAGAAATAAATAAAATATAAGAATTGGGATTGCCGCTTCCTTGAAAAGTAACACTTTGATTAAAAGATACTCTACTTCCAGTATCTCTATTAAGATGGTTGTCAGCAATAATAGGAACACTCATATTCTCAAGAGAGGAATCAAGTTTAATGATTGGACTATTAGTAAATGTAATATTTCCGACAACCCAAATAGGGCCCTTAACAGTAACTGTGGGAGTATGCGAAATCTCCAAATTACAATTGATTTTCACTGGACCGATAGTGACATTGGAATCTATTGTGTAGGGACAGGGAGAATTTATAATGCCACCCGCCTCTGCAGCTGCCTCCCAATCGTTAATAAGATTGTCAGAAATCGGCATGGTGCTGGTAGGTTGGTCAGGGCTGTTGGGGAAAAGCGTTCCGCCCACCGTGGTATCAGAAATATTTACATAATGAGCATCTCTATCGATTGTAGATTCGGATATATTATGGGCATAAACACTGCTTGTGGCGTGAATGCCTTTAATGGAACCGTTAGCGCCAGCAGAAACAGCATCTCCTATTATCAAATTTGAGCCAGCGCCTCTAATGGGACCATTAGAGTAAACATTACCACTAACAGATGAACTGTTCTCCAAAACAAGCCCTCCTTCGCCAACCTGAAGTCCGTAATAAAAAGAAGCAGAAATACCAGTAATCAAATTTGTCTTTATTTTTCTTGCCAAATTAAAAACATTAGCAGTTGATAATATTTCTGCCTGTCCTCCCCCTCCGGAAACCATGATCGTTGTTGAAAAATCATCTAAGGTTAAGGATTCGGTTGAGTTATAGTGTTTTGCGTTTAGAAGACGATATGAAAGATCTTCTATCCCTGCCTCAGCCAAAAAATAACTTTTCTGAGAAAGAAAAAAATCTCTTGTGACTTTTGTTTCTCTTAGAACAATAAATGAAGAACTTAAAACCACTATTAAAGAAATAGAAAGAAAGAAAAATATTAAAATAATTACCACTTGACCCTTGCAATATTTTTGGATTTTCATTTTAGTAACTTCTTCTTAAAACTACTGTGTCATAAAATTTTTCCGACTTTTGTTGCCCATTGGGCAAGATACTGGTAAGTGTCATTTCCACTTTAATTGCCTTTGAAGCAGTCGAGGGTGAAATTTGATAAAATACTAAATTAGAAACTGTAACATTTGAACTGGTCAAGCTTTCTGGCGAAGAGGCCCCTTCTTGAATCATTAAATTTGACCCTGTCAAAAAAAACTCCATAGTTGTAGGATTATTATTCGCGTCAATGGTATTTAATTTTAAATAGCCGGGATGAGAGCCAAAAGTGCTTGTTCCATCAATACTGTCTGCTAATCTTATCTCCCTAATAATTCTTTCCATGGCTGTCCGGCTAGAAATATTTAAGTTGCGGGCCAAACGAATATTAGTAGAGACTCTAATTATTATTAAAATAGAGCCCACTACAAAGATAGAGATGATGGAAAAAATGGCTATGTAAAGAACTATCTCGATTAAACTAAAACCTTTTCTTGTTTTCATAATTCTAATTCTTAAAGAGATTGGTCAAATAAGTAGAAATAATGTCGGTAGTGGTACTGTTTCTTCTTTGCCAAGAAACAAAAATAGTAATTTTTTTTGTATCGGGATCCAGGTTGCCTCCGGAGGCAATATCATCATTACCATCTCTATAAACATCGCTGAGAACGAATTTTCTTTCAAAACCGTCAATATAAACGGGGGTGGTGGTTGACTGCCAAGTGTTGCCATTAAAATACAAATAATAATCATTGTCAGGGGTTAATGGTTTTATATTATTATTCCAGCTAAAATCTCTAAGAATTCTTACTGCTTCCATTCCTTCTTCTGCCAAAAAATCCGCTTTCAATTTCTGGGTATCGTTGTTAATAATTTGTAAAGAAACTTGAGAAACCGAAAGAATACCAAAAAGAGAAAAAGAAATAGCGGCCAGGCCAATAATAATCTCTAGAAGACCGAATCCTTTTTGTTTGTTTTTATAAAACATTTGCAATTCCTGTGCTTTTAATTTCAATAGTTTTTGTCCTCGTCACATCAGACTTAATTCTTAGAACAATTGTCCCGTAATTATCAGTTTTACCATTAAGTCTTTGAAAAATTAAATCACTTCCTCCCCCATTAAGATTTATGGTAGAAATTTCAATTAGCTCTGGCATCAAACTAACCTCATTATCAGGACTCGAACCAGAAAAAGCCGTCCCTTTAAAAAGAATAATCCTTGACGATTCAAAATGAATACCATATTGAGAAGAATTTTCTGAAAAAAGGGTTTTTGAGCGGGTTAAATTTATCAAAGATATTGTTTCCTCGACGGCATTGTTCAATTCCTGGGTCTTACGAAAAGAAGAAAGAGAAACAAAAATAATCACAATTAAAAGCAAAATAATACCCAAAGAAATTATCGTCTCCAAAAAAGTAAAACCTTTCATATTTTTATATTCCCTCCAACATTGAATACATCGGCTTAATCATCGAGATGGCGAAAAAACCAACTATTACACCAACAACAATCATCAGAAGCGGTTCAATAATAGTGGTTAAATCTTTTGTTGTTTCCGCCACCTCCTCTTCGTAAAAAACCGCTATCCGATTGAGCATTTCTGAAATCTTTCCTGTTTCTTCTCCCACGGCCAGCATTTCCCCAAATAAAACCGGATAAAGATCACTTGCTTTTTTAAAACTTTCTGAAAGAGGGGCGCCTTTTTGAACTTCATTCCTCGTATTTTCCAAAACCTTTTTGTAGCGATAATTTTGAAGAACGTCTTGGGTAATGGCAAGAGCATCAAGAATATTAACCCCGGAACTAATAAGCGAAGCCAGGGTCCGGCTGGTTCGACCGGTATTTATTTTCTTTACTAATGACGAAAAAATCGGCAGGCGCAAGAAAACATTACCCCCCATGCGTCTTCCTCTTTCTGTTCGTAAAAACCACAAAGAAACCAAAACCAAGAAAATAATGATACCGAGTACTAAGATGGTATGAGCAACAAGAAAATTACTAATAGAAATAATAATTTGAGTGCTCAGGGGCAATTTAATATTTAATTCCTTAAATGTTGAAACCAGGGTGGGAACAACATAAATAAGCATAATAATTCCAATTAAAATCATCGCCACAATAATAATAGCAGGATAAATCAGGGCACCTTTGATTTTTTTAGTCAAATTCCTTTCTTGCTCTAAATGTTCGGAAACAGTCCTCAATGACTCGCTTAGTTTTCCACTTTCCTCTCCTGCTTTCGCCATGGCAATAAAAAGAGAATTGAAAACTCGAGGATAATTTTTCATTGCTTCACTCAAGGGAATTCCTTTTTGAACTCTGTCCATAAGACTGAGAAGAATTTTTTTGAAATTTTTGTTTTTTGTCTGACGGCTTAAAATTTCCAAAGATCTTGTAATAGGCAGACCCGAGGAAATCATCACCCCGAGATTTCTACTGAACATCATTTTTTCAGAAATTTTTACTCCCCCAAGACTAAAAAGAAAAGAAAGAAATTTTTCTTTTTCTTTTTTTTCCTTAAAAGAAATCAAGGTATATCCTTTTTGTCGAAGATTTAAGGCTAGTTCAAAGCGGTCCTTGGCCTCCATTTCGCCAATTACTTCTTCTCCAGAAATTTTTTTGGCGTAATAACTAAATTGCATGGTTATATTATAACAAATCCATTATTTTCTGTCTCAACTTCCAAGCATTTCCGTGCCCCAATAAACCAAAATAAGAAACAATTGTTTCCGTCGTTGGGTTCTCTTTAAGTCTTTTAATTATTCTTCTTTTGGTCGTTGTTCTTAATACTCTATGGTCTAGAAAATGCGACCAGCCAAGAAAATCAACGCCTGAAGCCGAAGTTTTGGTAAAAATTTTGTCTGGGTGTAATACTAACTTTAATTTATTCCACAAAAAATCTTTGATAAACGGAATTAAATTTTCCAGCCGTTTTTTATTTTCTAAAAAAACAAAATCGTCGCAATAACGGATATAATATTTAATTTTTAATTTATGTTTTATAAACTGGTCAAATTCATTCATATAAATATTGACTAAAATCTGGGAGGTTAAATTGCCCAAAGGCAAACCAACTCCGATTTTTGAAGAATAAAAACTTTCAATAATTTCTTCTAACAACCACAAAATATTTTGGTCGGGAATATATTTGGTCAAAATATTGATTAAAATTTCGTGGTCAATATTGGCGAAAAATTTCCTGATGTCACATTTCAAAATCCAGCAGGTTTTAGTGTTATTTTTGCCAACCCTATAAATAAACGAACGAAATCTGTTTAATGCTTTATGCGTACCTTTGTTTAATCGGCAGGAAAAAGAATCAGAGATGAATGTTCTGTCAAAAAACGGGTACAATTTTCTGTAAACCGCATGGTGCAACAATCTGTCTTGAACACTGGCCTTATGTATGTCTCTCGGCCTTGGATCATTAATTTTAAAAGATTGATAACCGCCATGTTTATAGATTTTAGAAGTTAAATCCCGATGAAGCGAAATAATATTGCCCATTAAATTATGCTCAAATTTCTGGACGTCTTTCTTATGTCTTTTCTCTTTTCTAAATTCTTTCCACGCCTCAAGAAGATTCTCAAGAGAAATGATATCATTGTAGATATGAATGAATTGCAAATACATAAATACACATCTCCGACATTATTGCCGTTATTGCAAAAAATAAAAGGTGTATATCTTTTATGGTACGGCTATTATCAAACTCTGCCAAAACTTCATCGGCACTCTCTCGGCCAAAAAATTGATACTTTGTTTATAGAAATAATTGAATCCGTATCCTTTGCGAGTTTTCTTTCTCGCGAGGAAAAACAACCATATGTCCGTTTCTCTATAAGAAAACTTGATGTGTTAAAAATACTTTTAATGGTTTTATGGGAAACAAAATCTATTGATAACAAAAAATACATTGCTCTCTCGGTAAAAATAGATGAGATAGGCAAAATGCTTGGAGGATGGAATGGTCAGCTTTCAAAACAAAACTCTCCCACAAAAGCAGGAGAGAAATGAAGAGAGTTGCGAGACGACGAACGCAAACCCGTTGTCACGATTCCACCTGTTGTCAGGCTTGTCGTAGTACGCGTTCAACCAACGACCATCGTCGTTACGGTTCGTGTTGAGGAGGTTCGGATCGCCATCAGAATTGCACGAAGTATCGTCTATACCACTGCCCTTCGAATACTCTCAGGGCTGTATCGAATCCGGCATCGTAATGCCTTAATATCTCGTGCCAAGTATCTTCATTTTTTAAGTTCTGCATAAGCCACTCTATCCCAAGCCATAACCGAGGATACTCTCGGTATTATGCATACTGGGTTCGGTAGCGAGAAACCGTAATCTCTCGCATATTCACCTACTGCCATTTTTATTTTATCAAAAATTAAGGAGCCCTGCACATTGCTGTGCAGGGCTGGGGTTAACGCTGTATCCCCAAAGCGTTAAGGACTAAGTTCCAAAGGTCTGAAAGATCAAAGGAACCAAGTCCTAAGTGCTAGATACTTGCGAGACGACGAACGCAAACCCGAGGCCACGAGTCCACCCGTAGGCAGGCCTGCCGCAGTACGCGTCCAACCAACGACCACCGACGCAACGGTCCGCGCCGAGGAGGTCCGGAGCGCCATCAGAATCCTTGATGGGTTCGTGCATTGCAACGACCCACCAAAGACCCATGGCCTCAATCTCCTGGTCCGTGAACTTCTCACGGATCAGGCAGGCGACTTCGGCGTTGGGCTTGGTCAAGTTGCGGCGGTCGGCCTCGGCACGAATCTTCTTCGTGGTGCGGTCGTTGTCCTCGAAGAGCATGCACTTGAGAACGGCGATTTCGGTGGTCACGCCGGAAGTCGGCTTGAAGTCCGGAGAGCGGAGCACGCTCTTGGCGTAGTTGCTCAAACAGAAACCCTTCTCTTCCAGACGCCTGATCCATTCCTCGCCGGTCGTGCCGTCAGAAGTGACGCTGAAGTAGATTACCCCATCCTGTTCCCGCCAGGAGCGAGCCGGTTCGGAAACCGTCAGCTCGCCGCGGAGGAACCGTTCGGGTCCGTCTTCACCGGCCTGCTTCTTGAGCAGTTTAACGATTGCGTTCAGTTGGCCGGCGGTGTAGCCGGCGGATGCGAATTCCGTGTTCATGATTGTCTCCTTGCGCTTATTTGCGCGTTTTCGTTTTCCTCTAATCCGAGGAGGAACCATGGCCCCTGTGGTCATAGCCAGGAAATGCCGAAAAATCAGCATCTTTTGGCTATGACCACCCTCGCAAGTAATATATCAAAGAACTGTTTATATTATACTACCCTAAAATTTTTTGTCAACCTCGAAATTTTATTCCCTCGTTACCCTTAACACTTCTTCAATCGTTGTAATTCCCTGAACTGCTTTGACAATGCCGTCTTCAAGCATTGTCGTCATTCCCTCTTTTTTTGCCTGTTTTTCAATGTCATCAGAAGTGGCATTGGCCATTACGAGATTTTTAATTGTCTCGGTCATTTTCAAAACTTCATGAATGCCGATTCTGTCCGAATAACCTTCTTCACATTCTTTTGTTGGTTTTGGTTTATAAAAAGGAATTTTCTCCCAGCCTGCTTTTAATTCAATAATTTTTTGTTGTCTTAAAAGTTGTAATATCCTGTCAAGGTCAACTTCCTTGCCTAAATTTTCCAATTGATCCCTATTTAAATAATATTTTTCTTTTGCCGGACATAATTTTCTTACCAACCTTTGGGCAACAATAATATTGAGAGTTGAAGCAAGTAAAAATGGTTCTACTTTCATATCCAGCAATCGAGGAATAGCGCCAGCCGCGGAATTGGTATGGAGAGTTGATAAAACAAGATGACCAGTCAAAGCGGCGTTGATAGCCAAAGAAGCTGTTTCATTATCCCTGATTTCGCCCACCATAATAATATCAGGGTCTTGCCTCACCAAAGACCGCAGTCCATTGGCAAAAGTAAGACCAATGTCAGGCTTTACCTGGGTCTGATTTACGCGGGGAATTTGATACTCAATAGGGTCTTCAATTGTCGAAATATTAACTTCCGGCGTATTTAAAATATCAAGCACGGTGTAAAGAGTGGTAGTTTTTCCACAGCCGGTCGGACCAGTAACTAAAATCATGCCCACCGGTTTTCTAATCGCCGCATGCATCAAATCAGTCTGCTCATTATTAAAACCGAGAGTTTCTAAACTAAAACCTTTGGTATTTTCATGAAGCAACCTCAAAACTGCTTTTTCCCCATTATAAACAGGTAAAATTGAGACCCTAAAAGAAACTCTTTCTTCCGGTGTTTCTATTTTAAATCTACCGTCCTGGGGTAGGCGTTTCTCGTCAATCTTTAAATTGGAAAGAATTTTTATTCTGGCAATCAGTCCAGGCGCAACTTTTGGAGGAAGAGCCATGGCGTCACGGAGAATACCGTCGATCCGATAACGAACAGCAACTTCTTTTTCCATTGGCTCGATATGAATATCGCTGGCCCGCTGAAGAATGGCATGATGTAAAAGAGTATCAACAATTTTTACAACCGGCATATCTTCGGCCAATTTTTTCAAATCTTCTCCTTTTATCTCCCCTTCTTCTTCCACAACTTTCAGAGATTCAACCTCTTTTTGAACAATCTCGGTAAATTCTGCCTGGAGAGTTTTTTGATATTGAGTAAGGGCATTTTTAATTGATGTTTTGTCAGTAAGCCGAGGGAGAATTTTAAAATTTGATTTTTTCTTTATGAAATCAATTGTCTCCAAATCTTGAGGATCGAGCATGGCTACCTCTAACTCGTCCTCTTTCTTCTTATAAGCGACGATGTTATGGGTTCTGGCAATTGGTTCAGGAATCAAACTTAAGGCACTGGGATCTATTTTCTCTTTTACTAAACTAACAAAAGGAATTCCTAAAATATAAGCCTGTAAGCGCCCTAAATCATCCTCTGATAATTTTCCTTGATTAACGAGAATTTCTCCTAAATCTCCTTTTGTTTTTTGGGCCTGTTTTTCTGCCTCTAAAATATCTTTACTGGAAACAAGTCCGCTGTCCAATAAAAATAGTTTAAGTTGCTGTAATTCAATGTTCATATTTTTTAAGGGTTTCTTTAATCTTTTCCAAAATATCATTGAGAGAATAATTTGCTTTTTCAAGATAAATATAGGCTCCCAAAGAAAGAGCTTTTTCAATCTCCTGAACTCCTCCCACGTTTGTTAAAACAATGACTGGAATATTGACAAGCTGGGGATTGCTTTTTATCTCTTTCAGCACTTCAAAACCGTTTTTCCTTGGAAGAATCAAATCAAGTAAAATCAAATCCGGCATTGTTTCTTCGGCGAGTTTCAATCCTGATTCTCCGTCATAACTAGAAATTAATTCAAAATCTTCTTTCTTAAAAAGCTCTTCAAAATTTTTATGAAGTCTCATTTCGTCTTCAATAAAAAGTATTTTTTTCATGCTATTGGCAGGGTGAACCAAAAAATTGAACCTCGACCTTCAACACTACTAAATCCGATTTTACCTCCGGATTTTTCAATAATTACTTTTGCTAAATATAAACCGATACCAGTTCCCTCGGTCTGATAATAGAGTATTTCTTTACTTCGGAAAAATTTGTTAAAAATATTTTTGGCATCCTTCTGAGAAATTCCCACACCTTCATCAGTCACTAAGCAACGAACTGCTTTCGGTATAACTTCCAAACTTACCGTCACCTTTCCTTTTCTGGTACTATAGCGGATGGCATTATCAATAAAATGGTAAACAATGTTTTTTATTTTTATTCTGTCGGCAAAAACATTTGGTGTTTCTTCGGGCATATCAACAACAAGAGAGAGATTTTCTTTGGCAGCGACAGAACTTTGTAATTTTACAATTTCATCAATGACTTTTCTGAGAGAAAAAGAAGAGGGATAAAGAATTAAATTATCATCCTCAATAAGATTTAAATCCAAAAGACTATTAATAATGTTAATCATCTTTTCATTCTGATTTTGAACTTCTAAAAATGACCGATTTATTTCTTCTTGATTCCATTCCACTTTTTTGCTAAGTAAAAGGTCTAATTGCCATTTGATGGCGGAAAGAGGAGTTCGAAGGCGATGGGAAATAATGCTAATAAATTCTGATTTTGTCTTGATTGACTGAACAATCCTTTCAAAAGAAGAAACTAAAATGTAATTGATTATAAAAAGAACAAGGGCTTCTCCTAAAACAATCAAGGCAATAAAATGCGGCTCAAGGTATTCTTGGGCAACAGTATTGGTAATGGCTGTTGAGCAAATAATGATTAAGCCCATTAATAAAAAGAGGAACTGGGGACACTGCCAAATTTTGACATTATATTTCCGACAATCTTTATAAAGATTAAGCGAGTTAAAAAATCTTCTCATTGGTCTTATTATAACATTTTTTGTTTGACAAAGGTTCAGGGAGGTGTGTATAATTTAAATTTAGCTTATGGACTTGAAAGCCTTACAAACAAGCCTTGAACAAATAGGGGCAGAACGGGGAATTTCCAAAGAAAAAATCATTGAGACAATTGAAGATGCCCTGGCAGCTGCCTATAAAAGAGATTACGGCAAAAAAGGCCAGATTATAAAGGCTAAATTTGATATTAAAACAGGCGAAAGTTCATTCTCGCAAGTAAAAATTGTCGTTGATGAATCAATGCTAGCCGCTACTCCCGAAGAAGTTGAGGAATACCAAAAAGTAAAATTCAACTCTGAACACCATATTATGCTCGAAGAGGCCCGGAAAATAAAAAAAGATGTCCAACCGGGAGAAGAAATTATCTTTCCTTTAGAAACAAAAAAAGATTATGGCAGAATTGCCAGCCAAACAGCAAAACAAGTAATTATTCAGCGTCTCCGGGAAGCGGAAAAACAATCGGTCTATGCTGAATTCAAAAACAAGGAAGGAGAGTTGATTAGCGGAATTGTCCAACGAATTGAGGGCGGCAATGTTTTTATTGATCTCGGTCGGATAACGGCTATTTTGCCAAGAGAAGAACAAATTAAGGGTGAATCTTACCGTCTGGCTGAACGTATCAAGTCTCTTCTTCTTTCTGTTGAAGAAACTCCAAGAGGTATTAATATTCTTTTATCTCGCTCTCATCCTAAACTTGTTACCAAACTTTTTGAAATGGAGGTCCCGGAAATTTCTGGCGGTATTGTGGAAATTAAAGACATTGCCCGAGAGCCGGGTTCGAGGTCAAAAATTGCCGTTGCTTCTAATCAGGAAAAAATTGACCCTGTTGGTTCCTGTGTTGGTCAAAAAGGAATCAGGGTGGGAACAATAATTTCAGAATTGGGAGGGGAAAAAATTGATATTGTAGAATGGTCTCCCCAACCTTCCCAATTTATTTCCAATGCCCTTTCTCCGGCAAAAATTATTGATGTGGAAATCAAAGAAAAAACAAAAGAAGCAAGAGTTATAGTTGACGAAGACCAGCTTTCTTTAGCCATTGGTCGGGCTGGTCAAAATGTCCGTCTCGCTGCTAAACTTACTGGCTGGAAATTGGATATCAGATCTCGCGAAGGCAAATCAATAGCCAAAGCCACAGAAGAGGGTGAAGTCAGCGGAGATGGAATTATAAAAGAATAACATGATATATTTTGCCATTATCTCGTCTCTTGTTGCTATTATTTATGCTTTAATTATCCGCCGGCAAATTTCTAAAAAACCTGAGGGAGATGAAAAAATGAAGGAAATTGCCGCAGCTATTCAAGTTGGCGCCAAGGCTTATCTTAATCGTCAATATAAGACAGTCGCCTTAGTAGCTGTTATTATTCTTTTGGTGATTTATTATTACCTTGGTTTAATCACAGCCGTTGCTTTTCTCGTTGGCGCAACAGCCTCTGCTCTGGCAGGGTTTATAGGAATGAATATCTCTGTAAAGACAAATGTCCGAACCGCTGAAGCAGCTAAAAATGGTCTCTCTAGCGCTTTCAGTCTTGCTTTTAAGGGTGGTGCTGTAACCGGATTTTTGGTTGTTGGTTTAGCTCTTTTTTCTGTTTCTATTTTTTACGCCATTACAAAAGATATAAATGCTTTAATTGGATTGGGATTTGGGGGCAGTTTGATATCGGTTTTCGCCCGGCTCGGCGGGGGAATTTTTACTAAGGCAGCTGATGTCGGTGCGGATTTGGTAGGAAAAATAGAAGCCGGCATTCCTGAGGATGACCCCCGCAATCCAGCGGTCATTGCTGACAATGTTGGTGATAATGTTGGCGACTGTGCTGGGATGGCCGCGGACCTTTTTGAAACTTATGCAGTAACCGCGATTGCAGCGATGATTTTGGGACACCTGATTTTTCCTGATTCTGCAAACGCTATTCTTTTACCCCTTATGATAGGTGGAGTTGCAATCATTGCTTCAATTTTGGGAACGTTTTTTGTCCGTTTGGGAAAAAAGCAATATATAATGGGAGCTCTTTATAAAGGACTTATTGTCTCAAGTATTTTTGCCCTAATTGGTTTTTGGTTTGTTACCAACAAATTTAACAAAGGTTACTTTTTTCCTTTAGTCATTGGAATTTTAATAACTGGTTTGATTGTTTTAATCACCGAATATTATACTTCTAAAAAATTCAGACCAGTAAAATCTATTGCCAATGCCTCTGAAACCGGACACGGCACAAATATCATCACTGGTCTTTCAGTGGGGATGGAATCCACTGCACTCCCTGTCATCGTTATCGTCATCGGAATTCTCACTGCGTACGCCACGGGCGGCCTCTACGGTATCGCACTCGCCGCGATGAGTATGCTTTCAATGACAGGAATAATTGTTGCCATTGATGCTTTTGGGCCAATTACTGACAATGCGGGGGGAATTGCCGAAATGGCAAATTTGCCTGATTCGGTTCGAGCAGTTACTGATCCTCTGGACGCGGTGGGAAACACAACCAAAGCGATAACAAAAGGTTATGCTATTGGTTCAGCCGGGTTGGCGGCAATAACGCTCTTTTCCTCCTATGTTCAAGAATTGGGAACAAAAGTTTCTCATTTTGAACTTGGTGATCCAAAAATCATTGCCGGCCTTTTTATTGGCGGAATGCTCCCTTATCTTTTTGCCTCTATCTCAATGAAAGCAGTTGGAAAAACAGCTTCTAGTGTTGTTAAAGAAGTTCGGCGACAATTTAAAGAAATTGTTGGACTTATGGAGAATAAGGTAAAACCCGATTACGCCAAATGCGTTGATATTGTCACCAAGGCGGCAATTGGAGAAATGATTTTTCCGGCCCTTCTTCCGGTTTTAGTTCCAATACTTGTCGGCTTTTTACTTGGACCAGAGGCGTTGGGTGGCTTGCTTGTTGGTTCAATTATCACCGGCATTTTTGTGGCAATCTCAATGACCTCGGGCGGCGCGGCCTGGGACAATGCTAAGAAGTTTATTGAAGAGGGAAATTACGGAGGCAAGGGTTCGTTTGCTCACCAAGCCGCTGTCACTGGCGACACAGTCGGCGACCCGTACAAAGACACGGCCGGCCCAGCCATCAATCCAATGATAAAAGTAGTAAATATTGTAGCGTTGTTATTAATTCCGTTTTTACTTTAACTTCAAACTCCAAAGAGTATTATCGTTTTTATTGGTGAAAATGAGATAGTTTTCGTCTTTGGTTAAAAAGGGATTAATGACATCGACATTAACATTTTGGTTTAAAATGCTTGTCTGGCCATTCGAAAAATTTTTTTGCCAAATAGAATCGCTAAAAGAGACAAGTCCTTGATACCAATCATCAGGATAATCAGCTTGGGGAAAATTATCCGGCACCGCGCAATAAACAATATCTTTATTAGTCTTGCTCCAGACACATTTCTCCGGCAAGGTTTTTAAGTCAAAATAACCTGATATTTGCTGCTTAAGGTCGAAAATTTTTGTTTCCAGAGAATTATTTGCGCTTTCGCTGTAAATCGCTCGCGAGCCGTCAGGCGAAAGAAGAACGGTGAGCCCGTTTATACCACCGATTATTTTCCCGAATTTGCCGGTGGAGGGATTAAGGGAATAAAAATATCCTTCAACAGAAGCTGATGGTTTGGTCAGAAGAGTAATCATATCATTTTTAGGCCAACTAATATTGAATTCGCCGAAAGAATTAGTAAAAATATTTTTCTGGTTTTTATTTTCAAAATTAGCCGTTATACCACTGAACATTCCTTCTGTTGAAACAAAATAAAATATTTTTTCTTCACTGGGAGAAACCGTTATGGCGATTAGTGATTGCGGGAGAAAAATTCCTGTAGTGGTGCCAATGTTTAAAGAAAGAGTTTTTAGAGAAGAATTTAAATATCTGATAATTATTTTGTTGGCTTTTGGCGACCAGAAAGTTTCGAAAGTTTTTAAAATGGTGGTATTAGAAAGACGCTGACGATTTTGGCCGTCAGGATTAATTTCATAAATATGACCGGTTGATTTTTCCACATATCTGATGCTGGTGCTAGCAGCTGCTGCTCCGCTGATTGCGCTGGAACTAAGTTGGATTAAATTTTTTCCAACAGCACTTCCGCCTGGCAATCCTCCACCTGACGGCAAACCTCCGCCTACCGGCGGCTGAGGCAATCCTTCTATTGTTTTTTCTCCGGCCGAGGGAAAAAATACAGAAATTATAGCTGGCCTTTCTTCTGGTGGTTTCTGAGAATAATACCAATAAATTCCTCCGCCTATTAAAAGCAAGATTATAATGACTATTAAAATTATTATTGTTTTTTTACTCATTATTATTTAAGTTTATCTAAATGACTAACGATAAGCACAGTGAAAAGTGACATTTTGTGGCGTGCAACCATTGCTTGGACAACTCTGGTCACAGAATTGTCCACTGGGGCAGGTTCCAAATTTATTTCCGCCGCAGGTAGTTTGAGCAACTCTTTGGGCAGTTGTCTGACAAGCATATGTTGCGGTTGGAGTAAGGGCAGCGCCACTTACCAATTCACAAGTCTGACCAGGTGGACATGTCCCCGGCTTATTTCCTCCACAGGTGGTACCTCCTGGAGTGGTACCTCCTGGCGTTGGTGCTGTTCCCTGAATCGTCACCTCTGGAATTGTTAAATTCATTGACGCTAAATTGGGATTAATAGTCCAAAGAATCAGCCAGGAAGCAAGGGCAAGCAAAAGACCATAAATGGCATCTTGAATTCTGCTTTTGGCACTGGTCCTTTGGGTTTCGCTTGCCCCGCCAATCATCATTTGAATCCCGCCAATAATTATCTGAACAACTGCGAGAAACGCGGCCGCCACTAACATAAACCTAAAAAGCCAATTTAAGTAATCTGTTAATCCCGTCCCGCCCGTTCCTCCTCCAATACCAGGCAATGGCTGTAAAAGTGTGTAAGCAGAAGCAGTTTGTATTATATTTATCATGTTAATAATTTATTCCCAATCTGGTGTCCGCATATTGCAAAACATTAGAGGGGTTGCTTGCTTTTAATTCTATCAAGGAACGGCCTGATGTTTCTCCTTTGCGTAAAGAAAGGACATTGGGAAATTCTTCGGGTATAATTTTTTCACTATTCATCATCCACTCATAGGAAATTTTTCCCAAATCACTCAATGAGAAAAAGTAGGGTTCAGCCTCGATAATAATTTCATCCTGCTCCATCTCCATTTGAACATCTCCTGTCAGTGCCTTATTGTATTTAACTCCTTCCAAGGGACTCTCTTCGTAAAAGACGATTTTCGACGCCCCAATTTCTATATCAACGCTCTTTTGGGCAACAACGCTTCTGTCATAATTGGATACAGTTAATCCTATTTTATTAGTGTTATAAATATCGGCTGATTTAAAAACAAAAGAGTTTTTCCCCATTCCGGAAACATCGGGGAAATTTTTATAATCTATCTGCCATTCGTAGATTAATCTTGAGGAAGACTCCGAAAAATAGGGAATAGCTGTAATTCTTATCAAAGAACCGGAAACAGGCAGGGCCTTTCCTTTATAAGCAAGAGGGGTATAATTCAGGGCTTCCCATAAAATATCAACATCAGCGGCCCGAAAAGAAAAATTCTTTTCCAACTGAACACCAGTGTCGGTGGTAATTAAAACCCTCAAAGTAGTCTTTGTTCCCAAATTTCCTGTCACGAAAGAAAAGTTTTTCTGACCGGTTCCCCGTAGTTTTGTTTGCCCGTTGAGAATCCAGGTAATGTTAGACCGATTAACATCAAAACTATAACTAACAACATTAGCGGAAATAGAAGTGTTGGGACCGGGAGTTTCCGGAGAAAACTCTACATAAAAATCTTCATTAATTGCCTGGGTATGGTTAAACAAAAACAAAGCAGTTAAAAGAATAATTGCTAATAAAATTATAATATCTTTCTTCGCCATCATTTTTATTTTACCACTTATCATTTTTTTTAACTAAGAGCTATTCTAATAAGGGCCGCCCCGATATTGGCGGGGAAAAGCCCTCCTGCTCCACTTACTGAATCAACCAAAAAATCAACAATGCTTCCGCCCAGTACAGGCAGACCGATTTTTAGCAACTCCGAACTGGCAGTTTTTTTCTTGGGACCGAAATACAAAAATAAAATCAAACCAAAAATGAAGTTAACAACAACATCTAAAAATGGAATGAACGCTAAAATATCAAAAAGGCCGGCTGTTGCCAAAATCAGCCAATGCTGGGAAATTTTTTGGCTAAAAGATAATTTTTTAGGCACGGGAGGAGTTTCTTCTTCAGCTGAATAATCTTCAAGCCTATCTTGTTGAAGCTCCCCCATTCTTTCCTCTTCTTCCATTGTTAATTCATCATCCATAAATTATGTCTGTTGCGTTTGCGCAAATTCTTCTTTTGATTTTTTAATGGCTAAAAGTTGAGCTGGGTCAGAAGTAATAATCTGGTCCTCGGTATAAGAAGCTAAAATTTTAATAGCCACATGCTTCAAGCCAGCGAAAAATATTCCTTCGCCTACATCCGATTCCAAAAGCAAAAATTTTTCCTCGTCAGTAAGATTAAATGTTTTCTGAACCAAATCAATGGTGGCCGGAGATTGTTTAAGGAGAATCTGAATCGAGGAGTTGGTAATGATTGGTCCGCCATAAGGAGAAACAAGAAAATCATTAACATCCTGGGTAATGGTGGCCAGACCCAGATAATATTTCCGACAGCGCTTGGCAATGCTAAAAAGAAAAGAAGCGGTATCTTCGTATTTCATCATCCACCAAGCCTCGTCAATGACCAATAATCTCTTTTTAATGTTCTTTCTAATAGCGTTCCAGATATAATGAGTGATTAAATACATTCCAATGGGCCGAAGTTCATCTTCCATGTCCCTGATAGAAAAAACAACCAATTTTTTATTGATATCAACATTGGTTGGCTGATTGATAAAACCGGCCCAGGTTCCTTTGGTATATTTACTCAAACGTTGGGTCAATGATTCTGCCCCTTCCATCCCAGCTAAAACAATCTCTAAGTCAGTAAGAAGCGGGGCGACGGTATTGGAAAAATCAGTTTCCGGAGTAATATCGCGGCTGGCATAGGTTTCAGTAATAGCCCGGTCCAAAATAGCATCTTCTTCAGGGGAAAGGCCTCCGAGCATTAATCTGAATAAACCGACTAGGGTGATAATATTGGAACGCAGAACATCAGCCGGCGATTCGTCTTCTCGAACAGCTGGCAAATCAAAAGGATTAATGTGATGAATTGAAGTAAGAGAAATATTAAAATATCTTCCGTCAACGGCCTCGGCTAAATATTGATATTCTTTTTCTGGGTCAATGATGATAACCTCTGTATCAAACATCAAAGTGCGTAGCACTTCTAATTTTGTGGTGTAAGATTTTCCCGAACCAGCCTTAGCAAAAATAACCGAGTTGTAGTTTTCAAGAGAAAATCTGTCAAAGAGAACAAGGCTGTTATTGTGGCGATTAATTCCGTAAAGAATTCCTTTGTCAGAAGAAAGGTCAAAAGAAACAAAGGGAAAAATACTGGAAACAGGAGAAGAATTAAGCTGGGTATTAATTCCTAATTTATCGGTGCCAAAAGGAAGAACACTTTCCCAAGCTTCTTTTTGTTGAAAAAGGGCGGGTTTTACATAAACAAGTCTTGATTCAAGAATTGATCTTATTTCTACTTCTGTTTTATTAAGCTCGTTAATGTCATCGGCATAGATAGTAATGTAAAGTCCCACATTAAAAAGTTTTTCCTGGGCTTGCTGAAGTTTATCCCGTAACTCTTCCAAATTTTGGTAGGCGGCATCAAGAAGCGGATCCCGCACCAAGCCTTTTTCTTCCCGTAAATGAATTTGGGATTGAACCTCAGCCACTTTTTTCTCAAGCTGACGCAGAGTTGAACTGGTGTCAATAGGATGAACAAAAATTGAAATATCAAAAACTTTATCAAGATTAATCACCGGAGAAAACCAATTACCAGCCAGGAAGCGTGGGTAAGACATAACAAAGAGAACCCTCGCCACTTTGCTGCCTATCCGAATGTAATTAGAATTTACCTGAAGGGCTGAAGGAGCAATAATATCTTGAAGACTCAAAACTCCCGCCTCGTAAATTTCCTGGGGAATAACCGGCAGGATTTCTCCGCCTTCTCCGTCCTCGGCGGATTCTTTCTTTTTTTTAAAAAAGTCCATTAATGCCATGTTATTTATTGCTTACAATCTCTTTTTCTAATTCTCCGGGATTAAATATTTTATAAAACAATTCTATTAATTCTTCTGTATTAAGAGAGACTATTCGTATTCCCGACCGAACCAATCCCTGCCGGACAACATCGGCTCTTTGTTGAAGCTGAAGCTTATTTTCATCAAACTGGCTGTCTCCCGCAACTGGGACTGTCTTTTTCCCGAAGATTTTATCTAAAAAATTTCCCCCCCCAATACCAGCAAGAGCATAAGAGACAATTATATAAAAAGTTTTAGAAACAATGTTTGTTGTTTTAACAAAATTTTTTATAAATTCTACATATTCCCGGATTTGAATCCTGAGTAATTCATTAGTTTGTTTTTTTTCCGCCTCTTCTAAAGTAGAAATATAAGGAGCAATATCCAAATCCCTTGATTCAATAAAGAATTGAACAGGGAAATCAAGAGAATTTAAGAAATTTTGGTATTGAAGAACAATGGCGTTTTGTTCATCGTCTGATTTTAAGGCAAAGTTCAAAGTTGAAGCCATTAAAATCATGTGGAGAGAATTATCTTTTAAGATAATCACCCCGTCTTTTATTTCCTTGATAGGAATTATTTCTTGTGTTGGTTTTGCCTGAACCATATTATTTTATTTTTTCCTGAATGTCCAAACTCCAGGCCAAATCCTTTAATTTACTCTTGGTAATTTTGGGTATATAAATTTGGGAAGTTTTCTCTTTTTCTAATTTCTTTTTTGGCACCGGTTTTGGCTGGGTTTTCTTCCATAAATAAAGACGAGATGAAGACGAATATTTAAAGGCATTTTCAGCCACTTTTATGAAAGGCTGGTTATTAACCCTGTAAAAAGCGAGAGCCAGAGAAAAACCAGCAAAAGGCAGACCTAACAAAAACACCAGCCAAATAGGAAGAATAAGATATAAAAGAAAAATTATCCCTGCTCCGCCCACCAAATAAATAAACTGCTTCAGGGTCAGGGGCCCGAAAATTTTGCTTTCAACTTCTATAAATTGCGGAACCTGATAACGCATATTTATTCTATTGGTTCTCTATAAGGGTCTCCGTCAGGATATCTTTTTTCCACTGGCGGCATTCTAACAATTTCTTTTGTCTTGGCCTCAAAAGGGCTCGTTGTTCCTTTTATGATTTCCGGCACCTTGCCTGCTGATGAGATAGGTTCTTCTTTCTCAATCTCTTTCAATATTTCTTCCCGCTCTTCAGGGCGAGTCTCACCTTCAGCGGCTTTACTAACCTCACTCATTCCATGAACTTTTTTTAACGATTCTCTGATTTCTGCGAAAATCTGATTATTTATTTCCTCGCCAATCTTTCTGGCACTTTCTTTGTCAATTTTAAGACGTTGAGCCAGATTGGAAATAAAATTATTGGGATGCGTTAAACCCAACATCACCAAACCAGTCTCATCAGCCAGCTCACCGGTTTTATCAATGGCTAAATTATATTTTTTCCCAATAGACTGAATTCTTTCCGCCGAATCAACACTAAAAATCGCATCCTGCAAATCTTTAGGCAGTTTTAGATAAATTTCTCTTAATTGTTGGGGGGTAAGTTTGGGCATAAAAATTATTTATTATGTTAACCAAAATAAGAACCTGGTGAAGGAGGTGCAAACGGACGTTGTTGTTGCGGTGGGGGTTGAGACGCTGATCTATAAGCCTCTATTATCGCAGCTGCCCCCGGGGTTAATGCCCAAGAAGCGCCCGCATTATTACCCATTGTTCTCAATCGGTCAGCAATTTCTTGACTAGTGTTGCCTAGCGAGGATAATTGCTGAAAGAAAAGATTTGACGCTTCATCTCCTCTTTCATACATCTTGGTAATATGGGTTCCGCTAAAAGCCCTTATCATTGCGTCTATGTTGGCTCTTTGAACAACGCCAGCTGCATCTCTAAATATTCCCATATTCAAATCTTTTACTTCATCTGGTCTAACCTGCCTCACATCATTAGTAAATGTAGTAGAAACCGTATTTGTCTGTGTATTGTACAAATTATTAACAATATTTCTTCGTCCAACTTCTCGCCGTTCTTTTTCCGTTTTATCTCTTTCTTCTAGTGAAAGTATGTTCAACAAATTATTGTATAACGGTTCATTCCTGTTATATAAATCGGCTCTGTCGCGTGCAGACATCTGCTTAAACATTGCTTCCTGGGTTCTTCTGTCCGCGCGTTGAAGATAACTAGCTCTCAATTCTGAAGTTCTTAGACTCATCCCTGTTGCAACCTTAGCTTCTGTTATTTTATCCAAACCGCCGACTTTTGCGCCTTTTTGAGCAGTTCTGAGCATGGCTCCGCCAAATCTCGGAGATACTGCCGCAAATCTCTGTGCCCATTTTGATTCAGCAACCGCTCTCACGGGCCGAGCAATAGCCGTTCTTCTTGTTGCCCTTCCTGCCACTCCCCGGCCCCACTTGCCCGCAGCCTTACCCCAGCCCATAACTGTCCCTGCCCCCATTGCTCCCATTTTTTGAGCCACGATTAAACAGGCAATCATTAAAACAGTCAAAACAGTAAAATTAAGAAAAACTATAGCAATGGTTGCAAAAAAAGCTTCAAAACCCGACAAACCAGAAGTGTTTCTGCCTGCGCTTTCAAAAATACTTTTGAGAAAACCCTTCTTTATCAGCATTGCCACCAAATAAAATAAAAATAAAAACGCTGGAGCGAAAAATGCTTGACTAAATAATTTATTCCACCACTGGCTTGCGTATTGTTTTGTCAATGGCAAAACCATAAACAAAAATGCTATGGGCGCCAAAATCATCAAAAGCCACAAAACACTAACCCGGATTATAAATAAAAGACCGCCGGCCATAAGAACAAAAGTGGCAACCAAATTCATCAATGAAGCGATTAAAAATAAAAACAGCATTGCCAGACTGCTCCCACTTGTATTTTCTTTCCATTTCTCAAAACCCTCTTTGCCGAACAATTGCTGGGGATTAAAACCTGCGACAAAAACAGCGGAAATATCCCGGGCGTTTTGTCCAAAAAGAGCTTGGGTCACCGCGCCTCCTTGAACAGTCATCTTGTTATAAAATTCCATGGCTAAAATATTAGAAGCGTCAATTATTATTTTTGTAATCACCAAGCTAAAATTTACCAAAAGAGCGATAATGATAAGTTTTGCCAACAAGCTTTTCATTCCATAACTGCTTATTTGAAGAATAGTGGCAATGGCAATATAAAGAAGAATAAAAATAAAAAATAAATTGGCTACATTCCGAGTTATTGTCCAGCCAATGGAAACCATATCTGACTTTAAAAATTCTCCGCCTAAAGCAAAAGAAACAGCTCCGTTAAAAAACTGTCCGCCCATCCAGAGAATCCACGAAGTGGGTACAAAAAGAATGTAATAAGAAAGAGCAGCAATGCAATCTGTCATATCAAGCATGAAGGGAACAGGGACACAAGACTTCAAACTCGGGAGTTCATTTTCCGGCACCAATTCGCCTGTGGCTGGCGCTTGGGCCTCTGCTTTTTTCAAACTTAAAGGACCAAACACAACAACCACTATCACCATCCCTACTAAAATTATTGATAAAAATCTTTTCATAAAATTATGGGGTGGTTGTGCCTGTTGGACACTCTTCTTGATTTATTTGACCCAGTTCATCTTGAAGCGTTGAATATTCTGTCGCTGCACTCCCTATTTCCTCAATGCTGTGCATTCTTGGCTGCATAATATTATTAAAGTCATCAAGAATTGCCGAAATTTGTTCATAAGTAGTGGCATTATTAATCCTTGTTTTATACGTTCCGGCATCAGTTATTAACCCGTTTGCTCTTAAAATATCATTATCAATACCTAGTTTTTTGTTTTCATAGCCAGCTATTCTTGCACTTATATCTTGGCAACTTGCTAATCTGTTAAGACTGGTTTTTATGTCGTCAATAATGTTCGAAGAATCTTGCTTGGTGTTTCGGTATTGCGTTTCGCCGGCAATAGAGCTGTTAATTGTTTCCAAGGCACTTGTTTTTAATCCGTCAAAATATGCTTTTTCTTCCGTCAAAGCTTCGGGATTGTTTGAAAAAGTGCTGCCGCCTCCTCCGCCCGCAACAGCCTTGCCAATGGCGCTAATGCCTTTTTGAATTAATTGACCAAAAAGAGCGCTTAAAATTTCGTTAAACTCATCAGCGGAAATCAATCTTTGAACATCAGAGCCAAGAGCCTGCGTCAATCTGTTTTCAATGGTCGTGCCAGGGGTTTGAATTTCAAAGTGGGAACAGGCGGCTTTTTTGCATATTGCATCGGTTCCTGCTGGTCCTGCTCCTGTTGGATGCATACAGCTGTTATAAGCTGCTTGATCAAGGGCGCCCTGGGAACAGACTTCCTGAGACAAAAATCCCTTGCCCCAATTTGCTTTTGTCTGAGCTTGATTTTGTGCATTCATTATAGTTCTTGTAAGTTCACCTGATGCCTCAAGATAAGCGCCGTAGATATTATTCTGAGGCTGGCTCGTCATTGCTATCCAGCCCGCCCATCCGCCATTAATAAAATCATTTATAAAAGCCTCATAATTGCTTATCACCCTGCTTAAGGTACACTGCATTCTTTGCTGGAACGGCCTTTGCAAACGCAAGGCTAATTCTATTCTTGGCGTCCAATCATAACATAAACCGGTAAGTCTAAGTTTTGCCAAAAAAAGCCCGCTCGCCTGGTCAGCCGCATCCATTAAAAAATCGCCAGGATTAGTGACAAAAAAAGGACTACCTTCAAAACCGGAATTTATCCAATTAACGGTCTCGTCAACTAATCTCCGAATCACAATATTGGCTGCCATCCAGGCAAGACTGTCCCAACTGGTGCCGGGAATTGGGACTCCAAAGATGCTGACCCCACTTTCCTTTTGTCTCTGTACCTTATCGGAAACCGGAACTTCTAATCCTACTGCCTCTGTTTTTTGGAAAGAAAATAAAAAAGAAGAAAAGATGAGCGAAAAAATAATTGTTCCAATTAAATATTTTTTCATTTTAATTTATTGCTTAAAAATTTGTTTATTTCCGCCAGAGAATCAGTATAATTTGTCGCCGCCTCTTGATATTGTTTTAAGGCGACAAAGCCCGCCATGGGGTCGCTAAAATAATTGCGCAGTTTTTCGGCAATCTTTTTAAAAAGAACAAAGCTATTAATTAATTTAAGGTGCTGGTCTGCTATTTCTGAAGGAATATTCACGGCCATAATGTCTTTTATTAATCCGTTATAGGCGATAACGCTTTTGTCTAATTGAGAAGCCATGCTTTCATTGTTTTTTCTAACCATTTCTTCAAAAACAGAAATTTCATCTCCGGGACCGGGATTATTGTATAAATTAACAATTGCAATAAGTTTGGTTCCATAATTTCTTACTGCTGTTTCGCTGTTATCTCCGGATATTTTTAGGTCAGAAAGTTTGTAATATAACGGGGAGGAAAAATCTAAATCAGCAATCGCGGAATTTATTAAATTCTGTTTTGTGGCGTCATCTAAATTTTCGCCGACAAATGCCTGTTTTGCCAGTAAATAGCGAGTAAAAAAATCTTGGGAAAATTTCTCGGTTTCTGAAAGCGGTTCAGAATTGGTATCTATGGCCTTGCTTGAAGAAGCATTTATGTCGGTATAAGCGCTTGCTTTCAAAAGAACATTTTCCCAATCGGAATTTTCTTTACCCTCCTGAAAAGGCATTAAATTTCCCTGTTTTCTCTCAGAAATTATCTTATTTCCCCCTAATTTTTTACCACCGAAAAACCAAAAAATTCCCGCTCCTGCCAGCAGGATTGTCAAAGTAATAATAATTAATTTTTTACTTGGCAAATATATCAAAAATCCTTGGCTCTTCCGCCATTTTTATTATATCAAGCTGTAAAGATTTTTGCATAAACATTTCCAGTTTTCTGGGGATAAATCAATAACTGGTTCCAGTCATATAAATTAGGTTGCCAATACCGATTGGGGGGCAGAAAGGAGGAACAGAAAGACAGGGCACAATGGCTGGAGTGTATAAACCCAACCACCAGGCGCCGGGCCGCATTGATTCGTAATTATAAAAAAGAGGTGAACCAAGAAAACTATAAGGAACAAATAAAAAACCTGAAACCGGCGGAGTCGGTAATCCCACTGGCACTAAAAAGGATAAACTACAAAGACAAGGAATTGGCATACCGATTATGCCGCCAAACGGAGGTAGAACCTGTGCCAAAGCAAAAAATTGATCTTCTATTCCAAGCCAGGCAAGTATTCTTTTCAGCAAACTTGGTTGATTTACTGCCAGTCCGACTTTTTTCAGCAAATCTTTTCTCTCTGAATCAGCCAATTTTTTGTATTGTTCAAAAAAGGTGTTAATCTCTTCCTTAGAAATTTTTCCATCGCCGAAATCTGATATTTTCTGCGCCAGCTGCAAAGTTAATTTATCAAAACCAATCATTTTTTTATGCAAGACAATTACCTTGTCTGAAACTTTTATTGTTTTAAGGAACATAAGTTTGGCTTTAATAAATTCTTCTTGCACTGCCAGCGAGTTTTTAATATCTTGGCTCATCCCATCTTGAATCGCCTTTTGAGCAAGGTCGGGAATAAACAAAAATACTCCGTTTTTATCTTTTAGTATAGATTCAAATTTTTTAGCATCAAAAGGAAAAGTGGAGGTGGAACTTGTGTCAGTCAAAAATTTTTTAATATAACTTTCAGTTGTGTTTATTCCGCCAGAATCAATAATAACTTCACTATCGCTGACATTAGGTAAAGAAATTGTTTCTCCCGCTGCCGTATCAGAAGAATTACCGACAGCAATTAATTGTACATATTTTGTATGAGAAATAGGACCAAAGTAGCCAAGAGTCGGTGAAATATTATTTGCCACCTGCCATTTGGCAACCGCCCCTCTGGTAATAGAGCCAAAATAACCAGTAGGTCCCCCGCTGTAATTAAAAAAACCTTCTGTCTGAAGATATAATTGAAGACAAGTAACATCAATACCTCTTAAACCAATTGTTAAAGAACGATTAAAATTGCAGGAAATTGAAGTTGCCTGGGAAAAATTTGCCGTTGATAAAATAAAAAAGAATGAACCAAGAAAAACTATAAAGAAAAACCGCTGTTTCATATAATTATTAATAATATTATCTTAATTATATCATTTATAAAACTTTGTATAAGCATCTCCAATTTTCAAGTGATAAATCTTCGGCCCGGACTTTTTCTGAAATTCCGCATTTTGCTAAACATTCGGTGTCTAACAATTTTAGATTATTTTTTAATAATTTGCGCTTGCTGGAAAAACCTCTTTTGACTGTCTCAAAAAAATTTTTTTCATTTATATCTTTAAAAAAAACTTTGGAAATCTTATCAATCAATAAAATAGCGGAGTCAATTTTTGGCTTTGGTGAAAAGCATTTTGCCGGGACTTTTTTAATGATTTTCGGTTGACCGTAAACCTTTACACTAATTGAAAGAATGCTTTCTTTCTTCCGCCGGCTGGCGGATTTGGTCGTTATTCTTTCCGCCACTTCTTTCTGCACCATCAATACCATTTTTGACGGCTGAAAATCTGACTGTAAAAAAGTCCTGAGAAATCTTGAGGTTATATAATATGGGATATTGGCAACGATTTTATATTTTGAAAATTGGGGTTTGAAAATTGAAAATTTAGTTTTTAGTATATCGCCTTGGATTATTTCTAAATTTTTAGTATTTTTGAATTTTTCTTTCAAAAATTCCACCAATCTTTTATCTTTTTCCACGGCAATTACCCTCGCCCCGGCCTTCAACAAAGCTTCCGTTAGAATCCCTTTTCCGGGCCCAACTTCCAAAACAACGTCATCTGGCTTAATGTCAGCGGCGCGAATAATCTCTTCAACTATCTTTTTTGAAGATAAAAAAAATTGTCCTAAATATTTATTTGGCTTCATATTTAAGTAAATACTCGGGTATATCTGATAGAAACTGGGAAGGCAAATTAAGCTGTTTGGCGCCGAAAATCATCCGGGTGGCGCTGAAACAAAGAAAAACTTTTTCTTTGGCCCGGGTAAGAGCGACATAAAAAAGCCTTCTTTCTTCTTCTTTTTTTTCATCAGAATCATCCCCAATAGCAGAATGAGGGAACAAACCTTCTTCTAACCCAACAATAAAAACATATTCAAATTCAAGTCCTTTGGCCGAATGAACAGTCATTAATCGGACATTGTCCTTTTTCTTATCAATAGAATCTTGCTCAGTCATTAAGACAATGTCTGTAAGCATTTTTTCAATCCCTTGTTCTGGCTTAAGTTCGTCATAACGATGGGCAATTGTTACTAATTCTTTTAGATTTTCTAAGCGCTCTTTATCGTCATCGCCTCCCTGTTCGAGAAACTTTTGATACCCTGTTTCTTTTATGACAAAACGAATAACATCGGAAGTTTTCTCGGTTTCAATTTTTTTCTTGGTGGCCTTGAGAACTTTCAAAAATTCCGAAATCTTTTTCTGTATTTCAGCCGGCAATTTCTTGCCAGCAAAGTAATTTAGAATGCCGACTTTACCAATACCACGAGGAGGAACATTGATTATCCTTTTAATGCTTATTAAATCAGCTGGATTAAGGCTGGCTTTTAAGTAGGCAATAATGTCTTTAATTTCTTTTCTTTCATAAAATTGCAAACCGAGCATTTGATAGGGAATTTTATGTCTGAGACAAGATTCTTCTAAAACCCGTGATTGAAAATTAGCCCTAAAAAGAACGGCAATTTCGCTTGGTTTTACTCTTTTTTTTAACAATTCCTCAATTTTGTGACTGACGAATTCCGCTTCCTCTTCCTCATCTCTGGCCTCAAATAGAGATATTTCTGCACCTTTTTCCCTTTTGGTTACCAGTCGTTTTGGCTTCCGCATCTTATTTTTCTCAATTACTTTGGCCGCTGCCTCAAGAATATTTTGAGTAGAACGGTAATTTTCCTCGAAAATAATAATGGTATGGTCAGGATAATCATTTTCAAAATTAAGAATATTCCTAAAATCCGCCCCTCTCCAGCCGTAAATCGCCTGATCCAGATCACCGATAGCGCAAATGTTTCTGTGTTTTTCTGCCAGAATTTTTGCTAATTCATATTGGCTTTTATTGGTATCCTGATATTCATCAATAAGAATATGCTGCCAAAAGTTTTGATAATAATCTTTTATTTTTTGATTGCTTTCTAAAAGAAATACTGTTTTAGACACAAGGTCGTCAAAATCTAAGGCGCTCTGTTTTTTTAGTTGTTCCTCATATTTATTCCAAATCAAGCTTAGGGTTTTTGGAAAAAATTCGTTTCCAACAGTATTTTCAAATTTTTCATTTGTTATTAAATCTCCTTTAAGTCTGGAAATAATGGCTTGAATTCTTGACGGCTGAAATTGGCGAGGATCGATTTCTGTTTCTTTTATTGCTGATTTAATAACATTCAGGCTGTCTTCTTTGTCTAGAATTGAAAAGTTTTTAGGTATTCCCAGATTTCTGCCACCCTTCCGCAAAATATGGACGCCTAAAGAGTGGAAAGTGCTGACAAACGGCGCCTGAAAATTAGGACTTGAAACTTGAAATTTTAGTAATTTGTTTATTCTCTCTTTCATTTCCTCGGCAGCCTTATTAGTAAAAGTAATGGCTAAAATTCGTTCCGGTTTAATACCCTGATTTACTAAATAAACCAAGCGAAGGCTTATGACCCTTGTTTTTCCTGCACCAGCGCCAGCCAATACTAATAAAGGTCCTTTCGAATGCAAAACAGCCATCTTTTGCGCCTCATTAAGACTTTTTAACAAATCCATGTTGTTATCATATCACACCCCGTCCTATTGTGGATAACTAATTGACTTCCGGGGGTACGAGGATAAGATTAAAGATAGACTGAAAAGGTTGAAGGGGCAGTAATTTACCGCGTAATTTAGGCTTATTTTAACTATTTTTCGGGATAAAAATTTAATTTTTTTTATTTTAACTATATTTATAGCTGTTTTTTTAATTTGGAAACCAGCTCATGCAGGCTTTCTGTCTTTTTTAGGAGATTTACTGGGAATTGGTGAGGAAAATAAAGAACCAACTCTTCTTAATTCTCAAACAATTCCTCTTCTCCAGGCAGCTCTGAATCCTGACTCTAATAATGGCCAGGGTGAAGGAGATATAACCATTAGCAGCAATGCTCTTCTGCCGGATTCTGGACTTATGGGGACAATCGCAGATATTTTCAAAAACAAACCCGGACCTGACCAAATAAGTCTTTATGTTGTCCGAAAGGGCGATAATCTTTCAGAAATTGCAGAAATGTTTAATGTCTCAATCAACACAATCAGATGGGCAAATGATTTAAGGGCTGATGAACCGATAAGAGTAGGACAAATTCTTGTTATTTTGCCGATTACAGGTATTCAATACAATGTTAAAAAAGGAGAAACTATTAAAGACATTGCTAAAAAATTTGGTGCTGATGTCGATGAAATACTTCAGTTTAATAATTTGGCAATAAACAAAGCCCTAACTGAAGGAGAAATAATTATTATTCCCAATGCTGAGTACACTGAACCAGAACAGGGAAAAACTTCTACTCAAAAACCCAAAATTACTGTTCCTTCTTATATTGGCTATTATCTTAGACCGATTGAAAATGGAAGAAAAACCCAAGGATTGCATGGTTACAATGCTATTGACCTGGCTGATTCTTGTGGCCTGCCTGTCATAGCTTCAGCCAGCGGTGATGTAATTATAGCAAAAGCCTATGGTTGGAATGCGGGTTACGGAAATTATATTGTTGTTTCCCATCCTAATGGAACCCAAACCCTTTATGCTCATTTAAGTGAAACCGAGGTATCTCCTGGCTGGCATGTAGTAAAAGGACAAATCATCGGACTCATTGGAACAACCGGTAGATCAACTGGTTGTCACGTTCACTTTGAAATCCGCGGCGCCAGAAATCCTTTTTAAATTATTGCGGTCTATATTGGAGAGCTTCAAAGAGGTGGTTTTCAGAGACATTTTCCGTCCCCTCTAAGTCAGCAATGGTGCGGGCTAATTTTATGACCCGGTGATAAGCTCGGGCTGATAAATCCAGCCTTTTGGCTGCTTGATTTAAGATATTGGTTATATTTTCCGATAAAGAAACAAATTTTTTTAATTCTCTTACCCCCATTTCGCTGTTTGTTAAAATCCGGCGATGATAATCATCAAATCTCTTTCTTTGAATTTCCCTCGCCCTTATCACCCTTTCTTGAATCATCTTTGAGTTTTCTCCGACATTTTTTGAATCTGATAATTTTTCGTACTCTACTGCCGGCACATCCAGCCAAAGATCAATTCTATCCATAATCGGGCCGGAAATTTTTCTTTGATACCTCATTAAAGCAGTTTGAGAGCAAACGCAGGGTTTTGTTTTTGAACCTAAATTTCCGCAAGGACAAGGGTTCATGGCGCAAATCATTATAAACCTTGAAGGAAAAGTTAAAGATTCTTTTGCCCGGGAAATATTTATTATTCCTTCTTCAATGGGCTGACGAAGAGATTCAATCACTCTTCTTTCAAATTCAGGGAATTCATCAAGAAAAAGAACGCCCCGATGGCTGAGAGTAATCTCTCCGGGCTTGGGATAAACCCCTCCCCCAACCAAAGCAGCATAAGAAGAGGTATGGTGAGGGCTGCGAAATGGCCTTTGAGTAAGAAAATTGCCGGTCAAAGTGCCGGCAATACTATGAATCAGAGTTGTTTCTAAAACCTCTTCAAAAGAGAGAGGAGGAAGAATTGTAGAGAATGCCTTGGCCAGCATTGTTTTACCGGTGCCGGCCGGACCAATCATTAAAACGTGATGGCCCCCGGCCGCAGCAATCTCTAATCCTCTTTTTGCATTTTCTTGTCCTTTAATATCAGCAAAATCCAGCAAGGTTTCCTTTTGTAATTCATCAAAATCAATCTTTGTTTCTGGCTGTTCCTTAAAATTAAAATCTTCTTTGGGATTAAGATGACTGGCTATTTCCTTTAATCTTTGACAACCAAAAACTTTTATTCCTCTGATAAGGGCCGCTTCTTCGATATTTTCTTTGGGAACAAAAACCTCTTTAAAACCGGCCCTTTGGGCATATTTTACAAGCGCTAAGGTTCCTTTAATTGGTCTAATTAAACCATCAAGGGCAAGTTCTCCCAGAAAAAGTTTGTCTTTGATATCGAAAAATATTTGCTTTGAGGCCAGAAGATAGGCTAGGGCAATGGCCAAATCAAAAACCGGCCCCTCTTTTTTGAGATCAGCCGGCGCTAGGGAAATTATTACTCTTTGATTCTTTTTTTGGGGAGAAATAAAGCCAGAATTTTTAATAGCGGCTGATATTCTATCTTTTGATTCTTCAACTGCTTTATCTGGTAAACCAACTATTGAAAAAGAATGCAAACCTTGCGAGAGATCGACTTCCACCTCCACAATATCTGCCTTTAAGCCGACAACTTGAGCTGAATAAACTTTTACCGCCATAAAAGGAGGATTATCCTTTAATGTGTTTAATACAGGTTTTTGCCACGGGATTTATTTTTAAGCGCTTTTCTTCTATTTCCTCTTTGCAAATCTGGCAATAACCATAAGTTCCTCTTTTAATACGAGCCAGGGCCTGATTAACAGCCATTAGCCTTTCCTCGAGTTTGTCCTCGAGGGCGGCGCGTGTTTCCAGCTCTTCAAAAGTATCAGCCAGTTCATTGGGGTCAGAAATTTCAACATTTAAATCAACAGGAGATACTTCCCAATCACCCGGCGCGTTGGGATTTTCCTTCCCCACCCGCTTCATGTCTTTTTCAAGGTGTGCCTTTTCTTTTTCTAGTTTTTCTTTAAAATATTCAATTTTTTCTTTTGAAAGCATAGTTCACATAATATCACATCTTGTTTACTCGTTCAAATACTGAGGAAGAGAGAAGCGGCGGAAGATTTCTTTAAGCGGTTCTTCGTTTTGGGCAATAACTAAATAGTTCTGATTTATGAAAGAATAAATTAAAACCGAATTCCCGTTCTCATCATTTAAAACCCTAGCGTCGTGATTTTGGATTACTTTATCTTGAAAATCGCCAGGTTTCGATGGGGAAAAAATATCAGTTAAGTCGCTGCTAATTGTTTTTTCCCATTTTATCATTCCAGCAAAAGCCGATTCATAAGACCTAATCTTAAAAATCAGAATTGGCCATTCCTTGCTCAGATAAAATTTTGAAAGCATAAATCTGCCGTCCAAAGAATTTATTAATTCTAACGGCGGATTGGCTTTAATTATCTTGAAAAATTCCTCCGATTTCACCGTCATCGAGATATAAAGAAGATTATTAATCCGAATAGGAGTTTTAAGGGCCGATTGAATACTATTCAAATCAGCAACAGCTTCAACCTGCTGATCACTGACTAAAATCGGCTTAGGTAAAAGAGAAACCGCCTGTTTTTCTTGTTGTCTTCTGTTAAAAAGCCAGAAAGAACCGAATCCAACCCCAATAATAACAACAATCGTGATGAAAATAACGGATAATTTTTTAAGAGAAAATTTGCTGACTTCTTCTGCGGCCAAACCGCCCCTTTTTTCTGATTCGGTGGCAATATCGGCAAAAGAAATTCCTTTTTTGCTTAATTCCTGAACATCTGTTTGAAGGGTCCTGATAGATTTAAGTTTGTCGCCCCCTTCTGTCTCTGTCATTATAATTATTAGATTTATTTTCTAATTTAGAATTATTGGGATTCATTTGCCTTAAAGAAAGATTAACTCTTCCTTTTTCATCAATATTCTTTACTTTTACTGTAACAATATCTCCCACTTTTAAAACATCCGTCACTTTATTAACCCTAAAGGGTGCTATTTCGGAAATATGGATAAGTCCTTCTTGGTTCGGGCCGATTTCAACCATTGCTCCGAAATCAAATAAACGGGTAACCGGACCAGTAACAACTTCTCCTGTTTCATATTCGTGAGTCAGTCCTTCAATGATTTTCTTTGCTTTTTCTCCGTCATCGGTATTTTTTGCCGTAATAAATACTGTTCCATCCTGTTCAATATCTATTTCTGCTCTGGTTTTCGCAATAATACTGTTAATCATTCGACCGCCGGGTCCGATAACCTCTCTGATTTTGTCTGGGTTAATCTGCATTTTTATAATTCGAGGGGCGTATTGAGAAAGTTCTTTGCGGGATTCGGGTAAAGTATTTAACATTTTCTCTAAAATTTCCATTCTCGCTTTTCTGGCCTGATTTAAGGCTTGTTCAAGAATTTCAACAGTTACTCCCTCAACTTTTACATCCATCTGGATAGCTGTTACTCCTTGTTTTGTGCCGGCGCATTTAAAATCCATATCGCCATGATGGTCTTCTGGACCCTGAATATCAGTTAAAAGCTTATATTCTTTCTCGTCTTTCATTATTAAGCCGATGGCAATGCCAGCCACGGGATTTTTTATAGGAACACCAGCATCCATTAAAGCAAGAGTAGAAGCGCAAACCGAACCTTGAGAAGTAGAACCACTGGAAGCCATTGATTCAGAAACAATTCTAATAGTATAAAGAAATTCCTCACGCGAAGGAATGACAGCGGAAAGAGCTCGTTCTACTAAGGCGCCGTGACCGATTTCCCGACGCCCTGGACTGCCGATTCTACCTGTTTCTCCGGCAGAAAACGGTGGAAAATTGTAATGATGCATAAAATGTTTTGTTGTTTGGATTTCCATTCCTTCAATTAGTTGAACATCACTTCGCCCTCCCAATGTAACAATAGAAAGAATATGGGTGCCGCCCCGGAAGAAAATAGCTGAGCCGTGTAAAATAGGCAAAACCCCCACCTCTGTAAAAATAGGTCTTAATTCCTCGATTTTTCTGCCATCTGGCCTTTTTTCCTTGCCAGGAGCTGAGTTAAGAATTTTATCATGAATAATTTCGCTGATTTTTTCCTCAAAAAAATCGTCGGCAAATAAAATATTATCCTCTCCAAATTCCTCCCGAGATATTCCTAACCACTCATCCTTAATCTTGGTTAAATCGGTTATTTCTCCTCCATAAATGACTTCTTCAAAATTTTTAAGGATTTTTTTGTTAAACAGGCTTTCCATTTCTTTCGGTCTTTCTTTAATTTCTATTTTTCTTTTTTCTTTTCCAATTTCTTCAATAATTTTTTTTTGAAAATCCTCTATAAAATCAATCTCCTTAAGGGCTCTCTCAAATGCTTTTACCATAATTTCTTCGGGAACTTCTTGAGCAGCGGTTTCAACCATATTTATCTTTCCATTTTTTCCGCAAACAACATTATCAAGAGAAGAATTTTCCCGCTCTTCATAAATTGGATTAATGATAAAGTTTTCGGACGAATAACCAATTCTCGCTACCCCCACAGGGCCATTCCAAGGGATATCCGAGATTCCCAAGGCTAGAGAGGTGGCAATAATAGCTGGAACGTCAGGGTCATTTTTCCCATCAATTGACAAGGCTAAAACCGTAATTTGAACTTCATTTCTAATCTTTTTATCAAACAAGGGCCTGATAGTGCGGTCTATTAAGCGACTGGTAAGAATTGCTTCATCAGAGGGCCGGCCTTCCCGCCTGATAAATCTGCTTCCCAAAATCATACCGGCGGCATAAAATCTTTCTTCATAATCAACAGTCAGGGGAAAATAATTAAGATTTTCTTTTTTCTGATCTGACATTACCGCCGTAGCAAAAACCGCTGTTTCGCCATAGCGAACCAAAACAGAACCATTAGCCTGATCAGCCAAATTTGATATCTCTACTTTTAGTTTTTTTTTAGCAAATTCCGTCTCAAAAACTTTAACTTCCATATTTTTATTCCTCTCCTTTGAGCAAAAATTTCTTCGGATTTTCATCTAAATCAATAAAACTGTCGGTCATTTCTCTAAGTTTAGAAGAAGTTGATTTTCCAAAAGCTATTATTTCTACTCGCCGGCCCCGGTTTTTAAGATATTCAACAAGAGGAGCATAATCCCCATCTCCACTGGCCAAAACTATTACATCCGCAATTTCTGCGGTTTTAACAGCGTCAATAGCAATGCCAACGTCCCAATCTGCTTTTTTTATGCCGCCGTAATATTCCTGAAGGTCTTTAACTCTGATTTCAATTCCTAGCTTGGTTAGGGCGTCAAAAAACGGCTTTTCTTCGCCGGTTTTTGTAGCCACCACATAAGCAAAAGCCCGGATTAGCTGCCTATCGCCAACTGCTGTTTCTACTAATTCCTTAAAATTTACCCTTTTTTTGTAAATAGCCCGGGCTGAATAATAGAGATTTTGAACATCAATAAAAATAGCTACTCGTTGATTTCTATATTTTGATGAATAAAAAATTGAAAACATGCCAATTTTATTTTTGGGCTTTAAGCCCTAGTCTTTTAGTTAAGTCTTGGTATCTTTTTTTACTTTTCTTGGCTAGATAATTCATTAAAGATTTTCTTTCCGCTACTATTTTTAAAAGCCCCAACCGAGAATGATTATCTTTGGGATTTTTTTTTAAATGTTTTGCCAATTGTTCTATTTGTTCAGTCAAAAGAGCCACCTGCACCTCCGGCGATCCGGTATCTTTATCATGAACTTTATACTCTTTGATAATTTTTTGCTTTTTCTTGGTTGGTAGCATAAATTAAATATATCAAAAAATCTTTCCCTCCGCAAGTTTTACTATTTTTGTTATACTAAAATTAATGTCGGAAAATATTAGAGAGTTAAAGAGAGAATTTTTGGAACATCTGGAAATAGAAAAAGGCAGGAGTTTGAAGACTCTTGAGAATTACGGACGATATATTGATAAGTTTTTGGAATTTTCTAAAATAAGCAACCCAAGGGATATTAGCGATGAGCTGATTAGAAAATACCGGCTTTTTTTGAATCGCACCAAAACAGCTGAGGGAAACGAGATAACTCGCAAAACCCAGAATTATTATTTGATTGCCTTGCGCATGTTTTTAAAATATCTCGTCAAAAGAGGAATAAAATCGCTTGCGCCAGAAAAAATAGAATTAGCAAAAATCCCCCAAAACCAGCTTGATTTAATAACCGAAGAAGAATTAGACAGAATTTTAAAAGCACCCGAAGGAAATGATATAAGAAAATTACGAGATAAAGCCATTTTAGAGCTATTATTTTCCACTGGATTGCGGGTTTCTGAATTATGCTCGTTAAACCGAGATCAAATAAATGAGACTAAATCAGGCGAAATTTCCATCCGAGGGAAAGGTGGAAAAATTCGCGTTGTTTTTATTTCTGAAAAAGCAAAACAAGCTATAAAAAATTATTTAGATAAAAGAACAGACACAGAAGAGGCATTGTTTGTAAGGACTTCAAGTCTCTCCGCCAAAGGCGGACAAATCTCAAATCTTTCTCGGTTAACTCCGCGCTCAATAGAAAGAATCATTAAGTTTTACGCCATAAAAGCGGGTATTTCCAAAAAAGTTACGCCCCACACCCTTCGTCATTGTTTTGCCACTGATCTTTTAAGCGCAGGGGCTGACTTACGTTCTGTTCAATCTCTTTTAGGTCATTCTAATATCACCACAACCCAAATTTATACCCATATTACAGATAAACAGCTTCGTGAAATCCACAAGGCGTTTCATGGAAGAAGACGAAAATAATTTACTTTACTCCCCATTTTTGGCGGATTTCTGAAATTTCTTGCCATTCAAGCTGGTCTTTTTTATCTTTAGCCTGACTGCCTAGTTTTTCAAGTTCTTTTTCATTAAGTTTTCCTAGTTCTTTTGCTCTTTTTTCAAGCCATTTTTTGGTATTTCTTTCAGAATCATCCAGTACTTCGTCAAGTAAAATATGTAAAATCTGGCCAATTTTCGGCCCGGGTTTGATACCTAGAATTTCCATTAGCCGATTGCCATTAATTTTCAATGTTCCTACTGAAAGCGGGGTCCTCATTGCTTCCTCAATCATTGCCTCATATTTTCTCAATCTATAAGGGGTCTCTTTTGGTCTTGCCATTCCAATCCGATCGCAAAAACGCACTTTCATTAAATCCCAAACATTTTCTGGTCCAACATTGCGAACAGTCCTTCTGACTGCTGATAAGGTAATTTTCTCGGTATCGGAGAAAAATAAGTGATATCGAACAAGTTTAGCTACTAATTCTGTTATTCTTTTGGAAAATCTTAAGTGCGATAAAATTCTAAAAACCATTTTGGCTCCAATAACTTCATGTCCATAAAAAGTCCAATCATTTTTTTCTTCTTTCCATCGTCTTGAAGCGGGCTTGCCAATATCATGAAGTAAAGCAGCTAAACGGATTTCCAAAGACCATTTTTTAGAAGCAGCATGGTCTAAACTTAACAAATTATGATTCCAAACATCATATTTATGAGCCTGGTTTTGTTCTACCCCATACCCATCTTCCAGTTCTGGTACAACGAATTTTAAAATTCCTAATTCCCGCATTATTTCTATTCCTTTACTTGGTTTATCAGTCATTATAATCTTGACAAATTCGTCTTTTATTCGTTCTTTGGCAATTATTTCTAAAAGATGGGCTCTCTTTTTCAGGACTTCTTGAGTTTGTTGATCAATTGTAAAACCAAGTTCTGTTGCTAAACGAACAGCTCTTAAAATCCGAAGAGCATCTTCGCTAAATCTATCCTCAGGATTGCCAACTGTCCTAATAATCTTGTTTTTTAGGTCTTTTTGGCCATTAAAAAGATCAATAGTTTCACATGAAACTATATTTAGGGCAAGAGTATTTATTGTAAAATCTCGTCTTTTTAAATCATCTTCAAGGTTGCCCGCGAAATGAATAATATCCGGATGCCTTTTATCAGAATATTTTGATTCCAGACGAAAGGGCGTTATTTCTACCGCTTTTAGGGTTTCATCTTCAATATTTTCATTAATAACAACCACAGTGCCAAATTTGTTCTCATAAACTGTTTTTGGAAATAATTTTTGGATTTGTTCTGGTTTGGCATTAGTTGTGATATCCCAATCTTTTGGTTTCACGTGCAACATTAAATCTCGAACACATCCACCAACCAAAAAGGCCTCAAAACCATTATTTATTAGGTTTTTGACTGTTTTAATAATTATTTCTGGAATATGGTAATTTTTAGTCATCTTTTACATTTTAGCATTTTTATGATAAAATTAATAGAGAAATAGAGATAAAATAACTGCGCCCTTAGCTCAATGGATAGAGCGTCTGGCTTCGGACCAGAAGGTTGAGGGTTCGACTCCTTCAGGGCGCGAAGATATCCCCAGATTATGGACAGTTTATTAACATAATGTCCATTATTTTGTCCAATTGAATGTCTTTTACAGATAAGCAAAAAATTGGTAATTTAGGCGAAGAAATTGGCTGTAGGTTTCTCATGAAACATGGTTTTTCAATAAAGGACAGAAATTATCGAAAAAAATGGGGAGAGATTGATATTATTGCTGAAAAAGATAGTTTGTTACATTTCATAGAAGTTAAATCAGTTTCACGTGTAACAAATTATAATCCCGAGGAAAATGTTCATCCTTGGAAACAAAAAAGATTGGCAAGAGCTGTTCAAACTTATCTTCTAGAGAAAAAAATTCCTGAAGAAACAGAATGGCAAATTGACATAATGGCTATTTTTCTTGATTTTAAGATAGGAAAAGCTAAAATAAGGATGACTGAAAATGTGATTTTGGGATAAACGGGGTGTCGTATACCGGCAGTACACATGCTTTGGGAGCATGCAGACCCAGTTCAATTCTGGGCACCCCGACCAGACGAATTAGACAATCGAATAATTATCCTTTAGGATATAATCATTGATATATAAAGCATGATTTCGAGATATTCAACCAAGGAAATGAACCAGATTTGGAGCGAAGAGGCGAAATTTCGCAATTGGGCGAGAGTGGAAGAAGCGGTGCTTCAAGCAAAAATTAAGATAGGCCTGCTTGACGTAAAAATTCCGGAGAATCTGATTGAATCGATAAAAATCAATCCGGAAGAAATCAACCGGATTGAAAAAGATATCACGAAACATGATGTAATCGCATTTCTCATACATACCTCGCCTCAACTTCCCGAAGAACTGCGGCCCCTTTGGCATGCCGGAATGACTTCATATGACACGCAGGATACGGCTCTAAGTTTGCAATTGGTGTCCAGTATAGACTTACTACTGGATCGCGTTAAAAAAAACAAAGAAGTTTTAAAAAATAAAGCGTTTGAATATAAAGATATCCCGCAAATTGGTCGCACGCATGGAGTTCACGCCGAGCCGATAACTTTCGGCGTGAAGATGGCTAAATGGTATGACGAGATGAGCCGCCAAGAAGATCGGCTGAAAAAATTGCGTGATCGCGTAGCCGTCGGAAAAATTTCCGGTGCCGTCGGAATGTATACACTCGATCCGCAGATCGAAGAAGAAACGTGCCAAATCCTCGGTCTTAAACCGATTATTGCCACTCAAATTATCTCCCGCGATATCATTGCGGAATATGTTTCAACTCTGGCGATCATTGCCGGGACAGTGGAAAAAATAAGTGTCAATATCCGCACTCTTCAAAGAACTGAAATACTCGAGGCGCAGGAATATTTCGACCAGAAAAAACAACGGGGGTCTTCTGCCATGCCGCACAAAAGAAATCCAATTTCCTTTGAGAATTTATCCGGTATGGCGAATATGATGCGGGGATACGCGGTGACGGCTCTCGGGACGATAAGCACTTGGGATGAGCGGGACATTTCCAATTCGGGTCAGGAAAGAATATTTCTGCCCGACGCTTCGATACTCCTTGATTATATGTTGAACCGCCTGGCGGGCAGCCTGGAAAAATTGATAGCCTATCCCGAGAAAATGAAAGAAAATGTTTTTCTCACCAGGGGCCTGGTTTTTTCCCAGGAGGTTCAGACGCTTCTGGCTCAAAAGAGCAATCTGCCGCGGGAAGACGCCTACAAAATCGTCTGCGACATCGCCCAAAATTGCTGGGAGAGCAAAGAAGATTTTCGTGAGGCTTTGCAAAAAAATAAAGAAGTTATGAAATATATCAGTGAAAAAGAGCTTGAAGAATGTTTTGATTTGAAGAATAAATTAAAGCATGTGGATTATATATTTGATAAAGTTTTCGGTAAACGATAATATATAAAATTAAATTATTTTTATGTCACAGTATGAAAAAGACGAATTAATAGCAGAGGGTAAAACCAAAAAAATTTGGGAAAATAAAAACGATCCCAATTCAGCGATTGTCGAATACAAAGACGACATTACCGCTTTTAACGATCCGAAATTCACCAAAAAGTTCAAAAGCAAAGGCAAAAGCTCGAATCAGACCACTTGCCGCGTTTTCGAGCTTCTCGCGAAAGCCGGCATTCCCACGGCATATATCGAACAAGTTTCCGAAATGGAATTTGCGGCTAAAAAATGCCAGATGATTCCCATTGAAGCTGTTCCGCGCCGGTACGCGTTCGGTAGTTATCTTAAAAGAAATCCTCAATGCGAAGTTCCGGCCAGCGAGCCGCCTCAATATTTTCGAAGATTAGTTAATGAATATTTCATAAAAAGCACAAAAGGCAGATTGGTAATCGATGGGGAAATGCTGGTAGAGGGACTCACCACCGAGCAGGATGATCCGCTGATTCTCGATCCAGACAAAGAAGACTGGAAATTGATTTTTCCTAAAAAACCCGTTTGGGATCCGGAAGCGGATCTCAAGAGAACGGTTTCCAGAAAAAAAGTTCTTTTGGGAGATTCGGCGAGGCTCCAAAAGATGGACGATATTTTGCGAAAAGTATTTTTGGTGCTCGAAGGCGCGTTTTCTCAAAAAAATTTCCGGCTGATTGATATGAAAGTCGAATTCGGGCTTACGGAGGACAACGAACTCGTGGTATCAGACGTAATAGATAATGATTCCTGGCGGCTTCGGAATTCTCAGTGGAAAGAATTTTCCAAGCAAGCTTTCCGCGACGGAGAAACGCTTAATGAAGTGGAGTCAAATTACGTTTTTGTGGCGGATCTGGTCAAAGATTTTCCGGAAATTATTCCGCAAGTGATAGTTCTTTGGACCGGGTCAGATAAAGACGAAATGCCGGAAGCGCCAAAAATTCCGGGAATTGAAGTCGTCAAAAAAATAATTTCCGCCCACAAAAAAACTTCTCTTTGTCTTTCGGAACTGAAAAATCTCGAAAGAGAATTTCCAGGCGGGGGAGTGATTGTCGCTAAAGTCGGCTTGAGCAACGGCCTTGGCCCCGTGCTTTCCACTCACACCCACTGGCCGGTAATTTCCATTCCGGCGACCGCCAAAAATTTTCCGGGCGATGCCTGGAGCAGCCTGCGGATGCCTTCAGACATTCCCATGGCAGTGATCGAACGCGACGCCAACGCGATTGACTTTGCCATCAATATCCTCGCCAAAAAGAATCCGATTGCGTATATGGAAAGAAGATTTAGAATGGAAGGATTGGATGCCTAATTAAAGAGGAAAAATTTATAATTCGTTTAATCTATGATATAACTAAAAATGAAGTTGCGGGATTAGTTTAGTGGCAAAATATCAGTTTTCCAAACTGAGGTCGGGAGTTCGATTCCCCCATCCCGCAATTCAGTCCCCATAGTTCAACGGATAGAACATAGGTTTCCGGAACCTAAAATAGGGGTTCGATTCCTCTTGGGGGCAAAATTAACTCCGCCCCGCGCTAAGCGGGGCGGAGTTTTTCTTGGCTAGCCAGAAAAACAATATTATTTTACAGCATCTTTTAAGGCCTTAGCTGCTCTGAACTTTGGAACTTTCATAGCTGACACATTTACTATTGCTCCGGTTCTGGGATTTCGCGCCTGGCGGGCTTTTCTCTGCTTGACTGTAAAAATTCCCAAGCCAGCAATTGAAACCTCTTCTCCCTTTTTAAGGCTCTTAACAATAGTGTCAATAACTGTTTCCACCACCTGCTCTGCCTGCACTTTTGTGCCTCCCAACATACTATTAACAGCTTCGGCAATTCCTGCTTTATTCATGAAAATATTTTTAGATTATTTATAATTTTCGACCCTCCCTGCCGGCAGGCAGGCTTGTCTTTAATAAATTATATATTAAGCCATTTTTATAGCAAGTCTACCTGGCGTATTCCACAATTCGGGATTCTCTAATCACATGAACTTTAATTTCACCGGGATAATTCAGTCTCTGCTCAATGCTGTCGGCAATATCTCGGGCTAATTTCTTGGCCTCTAAATCAGAAACCTTATCCGGGGTAACAAAGATTCTTATTTCTCTTCCGGCTTGAATAGCGTAAGATTTTTCAACACCCTCAAAAGAATTAACAATGTTTTCAAGGTCTTCTAATCGTTTCAGGTAATTTTCTAAGGTATCTCTTCGGGCTCCTGGTCTTGCTCCAGAAATTGCATCAGCTACCTGAACAATAATTGATTCAAGAGTTTCAAAGGGATATTCTTCGTGATGAGATTGCATGGCTTGAATAACTTTTTCTTCGGCATTTACTTTTTGTAAAATTCTTTTCCCAATCTCCACGTGAGTTCCTTGAATCTCATGGTCCATCGCCTTACCAATATCATGGAGTAATCCTGCTTTTTTGGCAACCTCAACATCAGCCCTTAGTTCTGAAGCAAGCATCCCGCTCAAATGGGCTACTTCAATAGAGTGCTGGAGAACATTTTGACCATAACTCGTTCTAAAATAAAGCCGACCAAGGATTGTTAAGAGTCGAGGATCAAGATTAATTACTCCGGTCTCATAGGCAGCAGTTTCACCTTTTTGTTTTATTAACTTCTCTACTTCGCTTCTTGCTCTTTCTACTGTTTCTTCAATGCGGGCGGGTTGAATTCTGCCGTCAAGAATGAGGTTTTCAAGGGCAATTTTTGCAATATGGCGTCGGACTGGATCAAAACCGGAAATAACAATTGAACCCGGAGTATCATCAACAACGATTTCAACACCAGCTGCTCTTTCTAAGGCTCTAATATTTCTACCTTCTTTTCCAATAACCTTTCCTTTTAAATCATCGGAGGGAATAGTCACAGTAGTAGTAGTAATTTCCGAAGCGGTTGAGGAAGCAAGACGCTGAATCACTGTAACAAGAACTTCTCTCGCTTTTTGTTCAAGTTCATCTCTACTCACTGCTTCCATTTTTTGAATTCTCTTAAAAAAATCGTTCTCGTATTTTTTCTCGATAATTCCAAATAATTCATTTTTTGCTTCCTCCTCAGAAAGAGAAGCCAACTTTTCAAGTTCAAGAAGTTTTTGTTCTTCGAGGCTGTCTATTTCTTCTTTTTTCTTTTTTAATTTCTCAATTTTTTCGTTGATTTCCAGTTTATTTTTCTCAAGATCCGATTTCTGTCTTTCGACTTGTTCTTCTTTTTGAAGAACCCTTTCTTCCAGTTTTCGGATCTGAAACATAACAGTTTTTTCTTCCTGTTTTGCATCAGCTAGAATTTTCTCTGCCTTTTTAGTTGCCTCTTCTATGGCATTTTGGGTTTTAGTTTTGGCGTCTAAAAGAAGCTGTTGGGTTTTGATTTCTACTGAGCCCTTTTTCTGAAGAATGACGAGCTTGTGGAGAAGATACCCCACTGCTATTCCAAACAAACCGGAAAATCCGGCCAAGATAAAAACTTTGGTTAAATTCATAAATGTAAGTTAATTTTTCCTCTTTCATAAATAATAAATGGATATTTCTATACTACCAGATATAATAAAAGAATGCAATACAGACCGGTGGTTTTGGTGATTCTCGATGGCTTGGGAATTGCGCCTGACAAATTCGGCTCTTCTTGGGAAAAGGCAAAACATCCGGTATTTTCAGAAATGGAAAAGTTTTACCCATTTACAACCATTCAGGCTTCGGGATTGGCTGTTGGTCTGCCGTGGGGCGAGCCAGGGAATAGCGAGGTAGGTCATCTTACTATTGGCGCCGGAAGAATTATTTATAATTATTTGCCCCGCATTTCCACTTCTATAAACGATGGCACCTTTTTTCAAAACGAGGCATTTCTTAAAGCAATTAAACGCGTTAAAGATTCGCCAGTTGGCGAAAACACCTCTCTGCATTTAATGGGCCTTTTTTCCACTGGCACGGTTCATGCCTATTTTGAACATCTCTACGCTCTCTTAGATTTGACCAAGCAAAACAAAGTAAAAAACGTTTATCTTCATCTTTTTACCGATGGTAAGGACGCTTATAAAAAAGAGGGAGCTGATTTTTTTAAAAAATTAGAAATTGATATTCAAAAAGAATACCCCCAAGCAAAAATCGCCTCTGTGATTGGCAGAAATTTTGCCATGGACAGGGAGGGAAACTGGGATAGAACAGAAAAAGCATACAATCTTTTGGTCAATGGACAAGGAAATGAATTTGAATCAGTTTCTGATTATATAAAAAGCCAGTACCAAAAAGATATATATGACGATTCGATTGAAGGAGGATTAAACAAAAATTCCTCACGAATCAAAGAAAACGACTCCGTGATATTTTTTAATTTTCGCGAAGACAGCCCCAGGCAATTAACCAAAATGTTTCTGGACAAAATGCCAAATCTTTTATTTGTAACCATGACCGAGTACGACAAAAATTTTCCTTGCCCGTACGCCTTTGAGTCGGCGGATATAGAAATGCCTTTGGCAAAAATTATTTCCGAAGCCGGATTAACCCAACTCCATATTGCCGAGACAGAAAAATACGCTCATATTACTTATTTTTTAAACGGGGGCCAGGAAATTCCCTTTGAAAAAGAAGAAAAAATTCTCGTGCCGTCTCCTAATGTTTCTTCTTATGAACAAACGCCGGAAATGTCAGCTCAAAAAATAGCCGAGACTGTCATTGCCAATCTTCCCAAATACGATTTTATTGCCGTTAATTTTGCTAATGCCGATATAGTTGGCCATACCGGGAATATTGAAGCTACAACCAAAGCTATAGAAATTATTGACGAATGTTTGGGAAAAATTATTAAAAAGATTTTGGAATTAAACGGTGCCCTGATTATCACTGCTGATCATGGCAATGCCGAAGAAAAAATTTACAGGCTTACCGGCGCAAAAAAGACAAAGCACTCAACCAATCCCGTTCCTTTTTTCTTCATAAGCAATGATGTCAAAAGAAAAAAACCAAGAACCGATGATGAAATAAAAAAAGAATATGAACAAATTAAAGGCACCTTAACCGACGTGGCTCCCACCATCTTAGATTTGTTCAATCTTCCCAAACCAGCCGCCATGACCGGCAGCAGTCTTTTAGGAAAATTAGTTTAAATATTTTTATTTTCCTTTCAAAATCGCATCAACGATGCCGTATTTTTTGGCTTCTTCAGCATCCATGAAGAAGTTGCGGTCAGTGTCTTTTTCAATTTTACTTAAGGGCTGGCCAGTATGCTTAGCGAGAATTTGGTTAAGTTTGTCTTTTATTCTTAAAATATGACGAGCCTCAATTTCAATTTCCACTGCCTGACCCTCAACTCCTCCCATTAACTGGTGAATCATTATTTCTGAATTGGGGAGAGCAAATCTTTTTCCTTTTTGGCCAGCCGCCAAAAGAATGGCTCCGCCAGAAGCGGTTATGCCAACGCAATAAGTGGCAATATCCGGCTTGACATAATTCATGGCGTCGTAAATAGCCAGAGTGGCTGTGACTGAACCTCCGGGTGAATTTATATAAAGATTGATATCTTTTTTGGGGTCTTGCGATTCCAAAAACAAAAGCTGGGCAATAACCGTATTGGCCACCGCGTCATTAATGGGGCCGCCTAAAAAAACAATCCTGTCTTTTAGAAGTCGGGAATAAATATCATAGGCCCTTTCCCCAAATTGCGATTTTTCTATTACTGTTGGCACTAACATGATTCTAATAATTTAAAAACTTTTTCATTGCGAATAATACCATAAATATAAACCTTAACTCTTTCAGGGTCAAGATCTTTGTATTGATTCATGATTTTCTCCACTTCCGCATTTAATTCTTCTTCGGAAACTTCTATTTTCTCTTTTTCGGCAATTTCATTAAGAATTAGACCATATTTTACTCTTTTCATGGCGTCTGGTTCCCAATCTTTTCTAATTTCTTCTTCGGTTTTTTTAATATGATTTAAATAATCTCCCCATTTCAGGCCGGTTTCTTCTATATTTGCTTTTATTTCTTGGGCTATTTTTTCTTTTTCGCTTTCAATAAGAATCTGGGGAATTTCTACTTTCATTTTTTCGGCAATTTCTTCCAAAATTTCCAAGCGCTTTTTTCCTTTCCCAATGTTTTTATAATCCGGCAATTCTATTTCTGGCATGACAAAGGTCCTGATTTTAAAACCAAGAGGATTATTAACGGCAATTTTGGTGATAGTAATCATGGGCCGGCCAATGGCTTTTATTCTGTGCTCCTCAATAATTTTGGAATATTTTCTTTGAAGAGCGATAATTGCCATTTTTTCAAGAATTTCTTGCCCGCCAACATTTTCAATCAAAATCTTCTCCGGTACTTTGCCGGGTCGGAATCCATCAACTTTAACTTTTTCTGAAAGCTCTTTAAGGGCTTGGTTCCGACAAGCCTCAAAATCATCAGCTAAAATTTCACCAATAATTTCAACCTCTGAACCCGGTAAAAGCTTAATTTCTAACATAAATCAACCATAAGGTTTTATCACTACTCTTCGTTCCGGTTCTTCGCCAATACTTTCTGTTATGATATCGGGGTATTCCGTGAGGGTGGCGTGGATAATTCGCCTTTCATAAGAAGTCATTGGCTCCATCTCAACTTCTTTTTTAAAATAACGCACCCGCTGGGCTGTCATCCGGGCCAAATTTTTCAATTCTTCATTTTTTTTTGTTTGATAATCATTAATGTCCAAAAAGAAACGAACTATTTCTAGGTTTTGTTTCTTAAATTCGTTTTCAGAAATTTTTTTAAGAAGGTGATTAAGAGCGACTAAATGCTGTCCGTTTTCTCCAATTAAAACACCAGCTTCCTTTGTTCTAATAATAAACTGGGGGCACTCGGTGTCCTCCAATATTTCAACTTCTCCTTCCACAGTAAGTTTTTCAAGAATTGTCTCCAGAAGAAACTTTATTATTTTTATTTGCTGGTCCATTTTTAAAGATTTTTTCTGCTTTTTTTCTAACAATTGTTTCATGCACTATAGCAAAAATATTCATGGTCGTCCAATAAAGAGCAAGGGCTGAAGAAAATTTAAGGGCAATATAAAAAACAAGAATTGGCATTATATACCTCATCTGAATACTCATGCTTTTTGCTAAATTATCCTTAAAAGAATTAGTTCCGTCGGAAGATTTTTTAATGGGAGGCATAGCCATTCTCATCTGAAAAAACTGGGAAACACTAGCCAGACCGGCAAGGATATAACTCCTTTTTGACATTTCAATCACACCTAAGAATTTGGTATTTATAAAGTCAGGAACAGAAATAAAGTGATAAAGATGACTTATATCAAATCCTCCGCCTGCCAAGAAAACTTTATAAAGAGCGAAAAGAATGGGAATCTGAACAAAAAGAGCAAGAAGACCAGAAACAGGATTAATACCGTGTTTCTTATAAAGTTCCATTATTTTTTTTGTTTGTTCCTGATTGTTGTTTTTAAATTTTTCTTTGATTTCTTTTAGTTCCGGCTCTAGATGTTTCATTTTGGTCTGGGTAACAGTGGCATTGTGAGTAAAAGGAAAAATAATCAAACGGACAATAATGGTTAAAATAATTACAGCAATTCCAACGTCATGAAAAGGCAAAATGCCAATCAGCCAGACCAAACTGTTTAACAGTGGTTCATAAAAAACTTTATTAAAAATTAAAGATATCATTTATTTCTTTTTCTAATTCTGAAAAAGTCATTTTTTCAGCTCCTTTCTTAAAAAAAATTATTACTCCCAATCCTTTTTCAATCTTCGGCAGCATTTTTTTTATAATGTGCCTGGCTCTTCTTTTTAATTTATTCCGTTCCACTGCTTTTTTAGCAACTTTAGAAGGTACAACAAAAGAAAAAACGCTATATTTTTCAGAAAGAGGAGTTATTTTTAAATAAAGATAGTCAGAAGAAAAAATTTTTCCTTTCTTAAAAATTTCCTCAAACGTTTTCTTGTTAATTCTGTGTTTTTTAGGTAACATAAGTATTCTTTAATAATACAATAAAAAAGTTCTTGGTCAATATTCACTTATTATCCACAAGTTATTAACATTTATATAAAGGTTTAGTAAAAAATAGCCGGTATTTAAGTTTTATCAGCTTGTTATAATAATAATTATGGTTTTAGATTTTGAAAAAATATGGAGAGATGCCCTGACAGAGATAGAATTTAATGTCTCGGAAGCCAATTTTGCCACTTGGTTTAAAAATACCAATATTAGCAATCTGGAGGAAGGTGTTGTTTTTCTTAATGTTCCCAGTACTTTTGTTAAAGAGTGGCTAGAAAATAAATATCATAAATTTATTATTAAAGCTCTTCGCAATATTTGCCCAAATGTTCGGAATATTGAATATTTTATTGTCCCCCCCACTTCCTCCAGTCAAAAAATTGAAGTAAAATTCAAGCCGACCCCGGCTATCAATAAAGATCAACTTGGTTTCAGTGAATTTTATGTAGATAAAGAAGCAAATCTTAATCCTAAATATACTTTTGATTCATTTATAGTTGGTTCATTTAATAATATTGCTCATGCCGCCGCTGTAGCAGTAACAAAAAACATCGGAACTCTTTATAATCCTCTTTTTATTTATGGCGGGGTGGGTTTGGGCAAAACCCATCTCCTTCAGGCAATTGGGAATAAAGTAAAAGAAGAAAATCCGGGTATGAAAGTTTATTATCTGACCTCTGAAAAATTTGCCAATGAATTCATAAGTTCGCTTCAAAACAAAAATACTTATAGTTTTAAAGAAAAATATAGAAAATATAATCTTTTAATTGTTGATGATATTCAATTTTTTGCCAACAAACTTAAGATTCAGGAAGAATTTTTTCATGTTTTTAACGCCCTTTATGAAAAAAATAGTCAGATTGTCTTTTCCTCTGATAAACCGCCAAAATATATTACTGGTTTAGAAGAAAGATTAAGGTCGAGGTTTGAAGGAGGGATGATGGTTGATGTTTCACCACCAGAATTCGAAGCGCGCCTTGCTATTCTTAAATCTAAATCAGAAACAAGGGGTTATCCTTTATCAGATGAAGTCTTAGAACTGATTGCTTCTGTTATTCAGGAAAACATCAGGGAATTAGAAGGGGCTTTGATTTTAGTTGCCGGTCAGGCAAAAATTAAAGGACAAATGTTAAATACCCAGGAAATCAAAGAATTGCTCAAGAAAAATATCAGACCACCCAAAACCCTGACCATAACCCAGGTAATCAAAACTGTCGCTAATTTCTATCAAATTGAAGAGAAAAACTTATTTGAAAAAACAAGGAAAAAAGAAATTGTAAAACCAAGACAGATAGCTATGTATTTATTAAGAGAGGATTTAAATCTTTCTTATCCTTATGTTGGCCAAAAATTCGGACAAATGGACCATACGACAATTATTTATGCCTTTAGAAAAGTTAGTGAAATGTTAAAAAAAAATGAAAAATTAAATCAAGAAATAAATAGTATTAGAAATATACTTTATGAAAAAGAATTATAAACATAATATTAACATTTTATACCCAAAATTAACGTTTAAAATTAAGACTATTAACTTAATTCACCATCTAATTAAATAAAAATAATAATTTATTAATTTAATAATTTTTGTTATAATATATTTATGAAAATAATTTGTTTAAAAAATCACCTAAAAGAAGCAATCAATCTTTGTGAAAGGATTACTGGGAAAAATTTAAGTTTGCCGATTTTAAGTAATATTTTGATTTTTGACGAAAATAAAACATTAAAATTTGTAGCCACCAATCTAGAATTAGGAATTGAAGTTGAAATACCGGCAAAAATTGAAAAAAAAGGAAAACTAGCGATTCCTGCTGATATTATTAACAATTTCCTGACAAATTTTTCAGGAGATGAAAATATTACTTTTGAATCCCAAAATAACAATCTTTTAATTTCAACATCAAATAGTTCAACTTTAATCAAAGGCCAGCCGACAGAAGATTTCCCTATTCTCCCTAAAATTAAAGGAGGAAATCCGGTTTTAATTCCCGTTGATGATTTTATCCTTGGCTTGAAATCCGTTTGGTATGCTTGTTCTGTGTCCAATATCAAACCGGAAATTTCTTCTGTTTTTTTGTGTTCTAATAAAAATACTCCCCTCGTTTTTACAGCCACTGATTCCTTTAGATTGGCGGAGAAAAAACTAGACTATTCTTTTCCTGAATTTGGCTCTCTTTTGATACCCCTGAGAAGCGTGGTCGAGATATTGAGGATTTTTGACGGACGGGAAGGGAAAATAAAATTAACTTTTGACAAAAACCAAATAAGCATTGAATTGGAAAATATCAGATTTATTTCCCGACTGACCGAAGGTGTCTTTCCGGATTATCAGCAGATAATTCCCAAAAAATTTGTTGCCGAAGCGGTTGTTGATAAAAACGTTTTTATTAATTCTCTGAGAACCGCTGGTATTTTTTCAGGAAAACTTAACGAGCTTAATATTGAAATCGGTTCGGATGAAAGATCAATTATTCTTAAGGCAGCCAGCGCCGATGTGGGTGAACACGTCAATAAAATTCCGGCCAAAGTGAGTGGCGAAGAATTAAAAATGGTTTTTAACCACAAATATATTTTTGACTGCTTGACCAGTATTTTCTCGTCAAAAATCCTCCTCCGTTTCGTCGGCGAAGGCAAACCTCTTCTACTCACTGGTCTGGACGATTCTACTTTTCAATATTTGGTAATGCCGATGAATACTCTTTAATGTGGAAAAACATTGGAAATTTTCTTGAGAGGTTTGCCAATTTAAAACCCTCTAAAAAACTTATTAAAGAAGAAAGTGCAAAAATTATTGGCGGGATTTTGAATATTGAAATTAAACCCGATAATTTTGAAGAAAGAGATGGGGTTTTGTATTTAAAAATAGAAAATCCGGCCCTCAAAAACGAAATTTTTTTAAAAAAGAATCAAATTTTAGACGCCTTTAAGGAAGGATTAGGGAAAAACGCACCCCGCGATTTGAGATTTTAGTATCCTTGTTCTCTCACCCATTTTTGGACTGCCCATTCCCAGTGAGAAAATTGGGGATCTAATGCTGGATTTTCAGGTGGGGGGCCAAGAGGGTCGTCTTTGTTAACCCAATAGAGAATATCGTGGATTTCTGGTTTTACGAAAAAGCTGGGCGTCGTTGTACTCATTATTTTCCATTCTCCGGCCAAAATCGGTTTTGGCTCTGGCTGGGGAACAGGCTTTTCAAACTCTTCCACTGGCAGTTTTTTCAGAGCTTCGGTAAAAAACGCGTTCCATAACGGCGCGGCAATGAATCCGGCAACCTTTTTCTCCATAGAGGTATTATCATTGTTGCCTACCCAGACGCCAGCCGTAAAACTGGGAGTATAGCCCATGACCCAAGCGTCGCGGTAATTGTTGGTTGTGCCGGTTTTGGCCGCCACCTGCCTGTCTGGGAAATAAAGGGGAGAATTTGTCCCAAAAGCCGGAGTTCTCGCAGTATTGTCAGATAAAATATCGGAAATCAAAAGAGCAATGTTTTTATCAAGAACCTCTTGAGGATGGGAAGAAAATTCTTCCAAAACATTTCCGTCCTTATCCTCTATTTTTAAAATGCCGGTAATAGAATTTCTGATTCCTCCATTAGCAAAAACAGAATAGGCGCCGGTCAATTCCAGAGGAGAAACTTCGCCTCCGCCCAGAACCAAAGAAAGCCCGAGTCGGTTGGGGTCATTCAAACTTGTGATTCCCATGTCAGTGGCGGTTTGAATGGAGTTTTCTAGTCCAGCCAAGTAAAGAACTTTTACGGAAGAAATATTAACGGACTGAGCCAGACTGTTTCTCAAGGTGATCGGACCGCGAAACAAACCATCATAGTCATCCGGGGAATAGCAGTCCTCAGGTTTGGCGTTCGGGCCTGGCGTACCGTCCGCGTTGCAAGCCGCGGTAAATTCTGTTTTTAGGTCATAAACAATGGTGTCTGGAGTGAATCCTTTTTTAAAGGCCGTGGCATAGACAAAGGGCTTGATTGAAGAGCCGGGCTGGCGGTGAGCAAAGGTGATGTTAAAATTTCCCTGGTCTTCAACATTAAAATAATCTTTGGATCCGACCATTACCAGAATTTGTCCTGTCTTCGGGTCAATGGCAACGAGTCCAGCGTTACTGGCATTATATTTTTCCTTGTTTTCTTTGGCATATTGAGCCACCAATGTTTCCGCTTTTTGCTGGAGTTCGTAATCAAGGGTGGTTGTAACTTTAAGCCCGTCTTCTTCTATTGCGTCCCGGCCGTATTTATTTTCAAGATAAGACCTGATAAAAATTGAAAAATGAGGAGCCTTAAAAGAAGTGTTGCCTCCGCCGATAAAATTTACTTTTTCTTCTTTGGCTATTTTTTCTTCTTCGGAGGTGATGAAGCCTAATTCCGTCATTCTGCCTAAAATGAAATTTTTGCGGTCTTCAAGCTCTTTTGGATGCTCGCCGTAAGGAGAATAATATGTCGGCGCCTTGGGCAAGGCTGCTAAATAAGCGGATTCTGCTAAAGTAAGATCTCTTGCTTTTTTACCCAAAAAATTTTCACTCGCTGCTTCAGCGCCATAAATAGTTCCTCCGTAAGAAATTTCGTTAAGATAGAGATTTAAAATTTCTTCTTTGGAAAGAACCTTTTCCATTTTAAGAGTAAGGATAATTTCTTTTATTTTTCTGACAAAACTTTTGTCTTTGGTTAAAAAGGCATTTTTAACAAGCTGCTGGCTGATAGTGGAGCCACCCTGGCTGAATCTTCCAGTGATAGTGTCAACAAAAATGGCGCGAATAAGAGAAGAAAGAACAATTCCATGATGATGATAAAAATTAGAATCCTCAACAGCCACGGTGGCGTTTTTCAAATTACGGGAAATTTCATCAAACGGCACCACAGTTCGCTGAATATTTTCATGGATGTCCCAAAGGAGAATTTTTCCTGTCCGGTCGTAAATTTTTGTTGATTGAACCATCTTTCTTTCATTAAAAGATTGGCTGTCCGGAACTTTCAGATTTGCCGCCCAAAAAAGAACAATACTTGAACCAATTATCCCCAGAAATACACAGATACCCAAAAAGCCCAAAAAAATCTTTATCTTTCTTTTTTTTCTCATTATTCACTATGTTAATTCTAAAAATGGGTTTTGTAAATAACAAAAAAAATGATAATATTTTAAATATGGATAAAATAGATGAAATATTAACACGGGGCGTAGAAAATATTTATCCGAACAAAGAGGCACTCGAGAGAGTTTTAATGTCGGGTAAAAAAATTCGGCTTTATTATGGCATTGACCCCACAGGCGAAACCTTACACCTTGGTCATTTAGTGCAACTGCTCAAATTAAGAAAATTTCAAGATCTTGGGCACGAAGTTATCATTCTGATTGGGGATTTTACGGCGCAAATCGGCGACCCCACAGATAAACAAGCAGTTAGAAAACCCCTTACACACCAGCAGGTTTTAAAAAACGCTATTGGATACAAAAAACAAATCGGCAAAATTTTAGACTTAAAAAGGGTAAATGTTCGTTTTGTTCATAATGAAAAATGGACTAATAAACTCAAACCAGAAGATCTTTTGGAATTAGCCTCACATTTTACTGTTTCTCAATTGCTTAATAGGAATATGTTTCAAGAAAGAATAAAAGCTGGTCGAGAGATTTACGTTCATGAATTTCTTTACCCTATTTTTCAAGCGTATGATGCCGTGACAATGGAGGTAGATTTGCAGATTGGCGGCAATGATCAAATGTTTAACATGCTTGCTGGCCGCGATTTAATGAAAAAGAAAAAGAATAAGGAAATGTTTGTTTTAACGACAAAATTATTAACTGATCCCGCTGGCAAGAAAATGGGCAAGACAGAGAACAATATGGTCACCTTGGCAGATTCACAGGAAAACATGTTCGGGAAAATAATGGCCTGGCCAGATGAATTAATTATGCTAGGATTTGAAATTTGTACTGATATAAAAATGGAAGAAATAAAAAAGGGCAATCCTCGGGATGCGAAAATGAGGCTGGCTTATGAGATTGTAAAAATTTATCACGGGGAAAAAGAAGCAGAAAAAGCGCAGGAAAATTTTATTAAACTTTTTCAAAAAAAAGAGATTCCCGACGAAATAAAAGAAATAAAAACAAAGACAGGAGAAAATCTTGAGAATATTCTCGTTGAAAATAAAATTATCCCTTCAAAAAGTGAATTCCGAAGATTAATTAAGGCCGGGGCAATTGATATTGATAATCAAACAATTAATAATGTTAATTATATTATTGAAAAATCCGTTATTATAAAAATTGGCAAGAAGAAGTTTCTAAGAATTAGGATATAAAAAAACACCACCGACGTAACATCGAGGGTGTTTTTTTTAAAATTATTCTTACTCTATTTCCTCTAATTCCCCTCCCTCTTCTTCATCATCGGGAGTTATATTTGGCTCATTTGGGACCTCATCGGCATCTATTTCATCTGCTCCACCTACCTTTTCGTCTCCGTCAAAAAGAAATGGGTCTTGATAAGATTTAAAATCGTCCATATTTAAAATATTTAGCGAGTAAAAGATACGACCATTTACTACATTTTATATTTTTTATCAAGAAAAAAATTTTTTGTAAAGCCTTAGAAATAAAACTGTGGATAACTCAAGACACAAACCTACCTGCCGGCAGGCAGATAAGAGCTATGGCAATGGCATCAACTTCATCATCTTGTTTCGGCATTTCTTTTATTTTTAATGTAGTTTGAACCATTTTTTTAATCTGATATTTTTCCGCTCGGCCATAGCCAGTCAAACCCATTTTTACTTGGAGCGGGGTATATTCTTTAATAGAGATTTTTTTTGAAGTTGCTAAATACAAAATCATCCCCCGCACCTCTGATATTTGGGAAGCAGTTTTTTGATTTTTAAAAAAGAAAACTTTTTCAAGGGCAATAACATCGGGTTTATATTTTTTGATTATTTTTTCTAACTCCTTGCCAAGACAGAGCAGTCTTTTTTCAAAATCAAGTTTTTTATCTGTGATCAGGCAGGTAGAGTATATTAAATCATCGCGGCCTTTCTCTTTTTTCAAGACAGCGCAACCTAATTTTTCGAAACCGGGATCAATACCTAAAATTATCATAAAGCATTTGTGTATATTTCTTGCACATCATCATGTTCATCAAGCGCCTCTAAGAGTTTATCTAGAGACTGAGCGTCAGTTTCAGATAGTTCAAGAGTGTTTTTTGGTTCCCATTTGCCGTTTTTATATTCAAAAGCCCAGAGAACAGAACCGGGTTCGCTGAGTTTTGCTCCGTGTTCGGAAAGAATGTGCCTAATTTCTGCCAAAGACCTGTTTTTGCTGTCAGTGATGGCCTCAATAATCATGGCCACTCCAGCCGGATCATAGGCCTCATAGCGAACGTTTTCCAATTGACTGCCTTCGGCTTTTCCACTGCCCTTTTTTATCGCCCGTTCAATATTATCAAGGGGCATGTTTATTGATTTTGCTTTTTCAATGGCGGCGCGCAATTCCGCGTTGGTGGCTGGGTCCCCACCCTTTCTGGCGGCCACGGAAATCACCTTGGCCAATTTAGAAAACATCTGACTCTTTTTCGCATCAGTCACTCCTTTTTGATGTTTAATCTGAGACCATTTTGAGTGTCCGCTCATTGTCTATAGGATATAAAACTAAAAATTATAATCAAGATTAAATTAAATGTTTTTGCGGTGCTTTCTTTTTGAGGTGCTGGTAGGCGCGGGGAGTGGCCACGCGGCCGCGGGGGGTGCGTTCAAGAAAACCCAGTTGAATCAAATAAGGTTCATAAACTTCTTCTATTGTTTCTTCTTCTTCGGAACTGGCGGCCGACAATGTTTGCAGACCGATTGGCCCGCCGCCAAATTTTTCTATGAGAATTTTAAGAATCTGCCGGTCGTGGGATGTTAATCCACTTTCATCAATTTCCAAAAGTTCCAGGGCTTTGTTGGCTATGCCCAAATCAATGATAGATTTATTGTAAACCTGAGCGTAATCCCGGCACCTCTTTAAAAGATTGTTGGCAATCCGGGGAGTAAACCTGCTTCTTTTGGCGATTTCAGTTGCTGATTCTTCATTAATATTAACTCCTAACAATCCGGCTGAACGCAAAATTATTTTTTTAATTTCTTCTTGTTCATAAAAATCCAGACGAAAGATTCCGCCAGAAAAACGGGAGCGAAGAGGCGAAGAAAGAAGAGCCATTCTGGTGGTGGCGGCGATTAAAGTAAAGGCCGGAAGTTCTAATTGAATGCTTCTTGCTGAAGGACCTTTGCCGATTATAATATCTAAGGAGCGGGATTCCATAGCCGGATAGAGTATTTCCTCAATCATTTTATTCAAACGATGAGCTTCATCAATAAAAAGAATATCGCCGGCCGAGAGATTCGTCAGAATGGATGCCAAATCACCAACTCTTTCAATGGCTGGTCCAGAAGTGACTTTTATTTGAGTATTTAATTCTTTTGCTATAAGGTGGGCCAGAGTGGTTTTTCCCAAGCCTGCTGGTCCGTAAAATAAAAGATGTTCAATAGGCTCTTTTCGCTCTCTGGCGGCAGCAATAAGAATCTTTAAGTTTCTCTTTATTAATTCCTGACCGATATACTCGTCCCATTTTTGGGGCCTGAGGGTCTGATCAAGAATTTTATCCTCTCCGACGAGATTTAATTTAGGGCTTGACATTTTCTTCACAATTTGCTATTATCTATTAAGATATTATCCGGCTCATAAACCTCCAAGCAACAAGGTCTTTGGCCTTATCGGAATCTTTCCAAAGGAAATTTTGGTTTCGGCTGGGATTCTCCTAAAGAAAGATTCTAAACTTTTAGTACCCGTATTAAAAGAGTTGTTTGGAGGTTTATGGGCCGGATTTTTAAAGTTCCACCACTTTCTGTAATTCTTCCAAGGTGGTTACGCCATTCAAAACTTTCGAAATTCCGTCCTGCTGCATATTAAGTATTCCCTGATTTTTTGATGCCTCTAAGATTTCTGTTTCAGTCGGTTTTTCCAAAATAATTTTTTCAATTTTTTCATCTATTAAAATTGCTTCAAAAATTCCGATTCTTCCTTTATAGCCGAAACCATTGCACTCCTGGCATCCTTTTCCTCTCCATAAATATTTAACTTCTGATTTACTATATTTTTTAATTATTTCTATTTCTTCTTTTTTGGGTTCATATTTTCCCTTACATTTGTTGCAAATCTTTCTTATCAGTCGCTGGGCAAGAGAAACATTTATTGCTGGTGCAATAATATTTGGGTTAACTCCCAAATCTATTAAGCGGGGGATTGTCCCGGCAGCGTTGTTGGTATGAAGGGTTGAGAGGACAAGGTGGCCGGTAAGAGCAGCGTTCAAGGCAATCTTGGCTGTTTCTAAATCTCTTATTTCTCCGACCATAATGACATCAGGATCTTGGCGGATAATTGAACGGAGGCCGTTGGAGAAAGTATAATCTCTTTCTTCCTCAACTTGGGTTTGGATAATACCTTGAAGATGGTATTCAATCGGGTCTTCAAGGGTAATAATTTTTATTTCCGGCGAGGATATTTTCTTTAAGATTGCATAAAGGGTAGTAGTTTTGCCCGAACCTGTAGGGCCGGTGGTTATTATCATTCCGTTTGGTTTTTTGATTTCCTTAGATAATATTTCAAAGAGTTGTTTTTCTATTCCTAATTCTTCAAAAGGAACGGAAATTGATTTGGGATTAAGGATTCTCAAAACTATTGACTCCCCATAATTCTCAGGAATAACAGAGGTTCGCACTTCTACTTCAACTTCTTTTATATGAATGCTAAAACGACCGTCTTGGGCTTGGTCATGAATATTGAGTTTTAATCCCGAGATAAGTTTTATTCTTGAGAGAAGAAGATTGTATATTTTGTATTCAAAAAAAATAATATCGTGAAGAATTCCATCAAGACGCAGTCGTAAACGAATACTTTTTTCCTGGGGTTCAATATGAACATCGGAAGCATCAGAACTTATTGCACCGGCCAGGATGAGTTCCAGTATTTCTGTTGTCTTTCTGTCTTTTTTTGAGGCAGCCAGAGAAGAGAAAAGATTTTTTAAATCCTCAATACTTTTAGACTGGGCCATAAATTCTTCAAGTCTTTCAGACGAAACATCTACGATACCCTTTGGAATCTCAGCATATTCGGACGCCTCAGCGTACCTTTTCCAGGCGCGCTCAAGGCTTGTTTCTGAAACCAAATAAAGGGTTGGTTTAAAGCCTTTTTCTTCAAGCTCTTTTATGAGATTACGGGTTAATTCAGGATTAGGGCTTTGAATGGCTATTTGCAGTTTTTGACCCACTTTTTGAAAAACGGCAATTTTACCTTCCCGTGCCTTGTCTTCGGGAATTAATCCCAGGGCGTCAAGGTCAATGGTCATTGTTGAAAGATCAAGATACGGCAGTTTATATTTGGGAGCGAGAATTTTGGCTAAATCTTCAGCCTCTCTTTCACGCATCTCTTTTAGATTCAATTTATCTTTTTCGTCTCCCATTGTGTTTTATGATACATGATTACGTGACTTCTTTCAACGTCTGTTGGATTTTTAATTCTGCTTCGGAAAAACTTTTATAAGGGCCAACAACTTCTTTTTCGTTTTTTTCTTCTTCTGTTGTTAATAAGGCCCAGACATTATTTTCTTTATCTTCCCAGAGAGTAACAAGGGTCGGCTGGCGGGGTATAATTTCCATGATTTCGCGGGTTATTCGGCGGACTAAAAAAGCGTCAGTATTTTTAATACCGGCTTTTTCAAAGTCCTTTTTTGAAATAAAAGCCCAGTTGCTTTGAAGAGATTTATTAAGCCGTGTACGGGCCAAAGTTCTCCCCAAAATTTGAGCAAAAGAAAGCGAGAATTCTTTTTTTATTATTTCATCTATAAATTTCTTATTGGCGCCCAGTGATAATAAGTGATGAGCTAAATTTAGAGAACCTTCGGTTACCCCCTTTTTAAAATTATTGGTTTCTAAAAGAAGAGAGGCAAAAAGCAGGTCGGCTGAAACTTCATCGCCAGTAATTTCAAAAACTTTTTCCGCCAGTGTTTTGTTATCGGCTATCAAAAATATTTTGTTTTTAAAATTTTCAAATTTAGTGTCGGATGAACCGATACAAATTAAAACATCAAAAGTTACGGGTTTTACATCCAATAGAACATCATTCTTTTTGGTGTTATTGCCGTTGGCCAATATTTTAAGAATTAAAAACTCCTCATCATCTTCATAATCAATTTCCTTGATATTAAAACGATTCTTAGGAAAACGGACCGAGATTTCACTAGAGAGAGAGGGATTTTTATAGTTGTTTAAAATAGGCGACCATTTATTTTTTATTTCTTCTGGGTTTTCTGGAAAAAGATAGGTCACCAGTCCTTTATTTTGAAAAAATATTCTTAAAGCCTCTCTTATTAGTATTTCCTGTTCTTTTGGGTTTTCGCCCAGAATTAAGGCAATAGAACCTGCTTCGTTTATTATTTCCTGAATTTTTTCTGATTCCATTATCTTCATTCCTACCATATGATAGAATAAAAGACAATGGGAATATTTGTTAGTAAGAGTGCTGGAAAAACAAAGAAGATTGCAGGGGATTTGGCTAAAAGATGGCTTAAGTCCAAATTAAGAAAAAAAGCATTGATTATTGGCCTGATTGGCGAATTAGGAAGCGGAAAAACGGTTTTTATTCAGGGTTTTGCCAAAGCGCTCGGAATAAAAGAAAGAGTTGTCAGCCCCACTTTTATTTTAATGCGAAGACACGGCAATTTTTATCATTTTGATTGCTACAGAATTAAAAATTTTAAAGAAATTTTGGATTTAGGATGGCGGAAAATAATAGACAACCCGGAAAATATAATTTTAATAGAATGGGCCGAAAAAATAAAAAAAATACTGCCCAAGAATTATATTAAAATAAATTTTGAACATGTTGACAGAAACAAAAGAAAAATTAGTCTTGCTTGACGCTTACGCCATTCTTCATCGCGCCTTTCATGCCTTGCCAAATTTTACTTCTTCTCGGACTGGCGAGCCAACTGGCGCTCTTTATGGTTTTACCACCTTTCTTTTGAAAACAATCAGAGAGTTGAAACCCGATTATTTGGTTGCCTGTTATGATTTAGCCGAACCGACTTTCCGTCATATTGCTTATGAACAATACAAAGCACAAAGACCGAAGCCGGAAGATATTTTAATAAAACAGATTGACCGTTCTCGCGACATTATTAGGGCTTTTAATATTCCCATTTACGACTCACCCGGCTTTGAAGCCGATGATATACTCGGCTCAATTGTTGCGCAATTGAGCCAAATCACAAATCACAAATTACAAATTCCAAAGATTATTATCGCTTCGGGAGATTTGGATACTTTGCAGTTGGTGAAAAACGATGATGTCGTTGTTTATACTTTATCTAAAGGAATTAAGGAAACCGTTATTTACAATGAAGAAAAAGTTTATGAACGATATGGTTTTGGCCCGGAATTAATTACTGATTTTAAGGCTTTAAAAGGCGACCCTTCTGATAATATTATCGGCGTTAAGGGAATAGGCGAGAAAACAGCGATTGAGTTAATTAAAAATTTCGGAACTATCGAAAATTTGTATAAAATTTTAAAAAGCAACCCGGGAAAATTAAAAGAAACCCGGATTAAAGATCGGGTAATCAAACTTCTTGAAGAAAACGAAGAAGAGGCGATGTTTAGCAAAACCTTGGCCGAAATAAGAAAAGATGCGCCCATAAAATTTTCTCTGGAACAAAGCAAGTGGAGAGAATCTTTTGATATTGAAAAAGCCAAATCTTTGTTTAGGGAATTGGGTTTTAAGAGTTTAATAGATAGATTGCCGCAATAGTTTATGATTTATCTTGTTTACGGAAAGGACTGGTTTAGGAGTCGGGAGAAAATAAGAGAACTCCTTGAATTTTTCCGGGTTAAGATCGGCAGCCTTGGAATTTTTAGAATTGAAGGAGATGATTTTGATCCCGCCAAGCTCGAAGAATTAATAAGGAGCCAAATGCTTTTTGAAAAAAAATATATTGTTTTTTGCGATAAGATTTTTGAAAATCTGCAGGCTCATAATTTTGTTGAAAAAAATATTGAAAAAATTGCCGCCACGCCCAATATTTTTCTGTTTTTAGAAGAAGAACTTGATAAAAAACTTTTAGATATGTTTAAAAAGTACAGCAAAAAAGTTCAGGAATTTAAAGTATCTTACAAACCCCACAAGGAAATATCCTTTGGAGATTATAATCCTTTTGCGATTTGCGATGCAGTGGCGGAAAAAAATAAAAGCCGAGCCTGGATTTTGTTTCAAAAAGCGCTTTTATCGGGCGTGCCGGCCGAGGAAGTTTTTTATAAAATAGTTTGGCAGGTTAAAAATTTATTATTAATAAAGAAATTATCAACCGCCGGAGTAAAAAATATAGAAAAAGAAACAGAATTGCATCCGTATGTTGTCAAAAAAAATCTCTGGTCAATAAAAAATTTCACCGAACAAGAACTGATTAATTATTCTTTTAAACTCTTAAAAATCTACCACGACGTCAGAAGAGGTCTCGAAGAATTTCCCCTCGGCCTAGAAAAATTTTTGATAAATATTTAACTTGTCCGCCCACCAGGAATCGAACCTGGAACCTCTTCCTTAAAAGGGAATTGCTCTACCAAATTGAGCTATGGGCGGTTATGTATGCCTATCTGCCAAGACAAACGCGCCGAATGAATCCGGTTTTATTACTGCTTCCAAGCCAAATCCTTTGACCATTCCTACTACTGCTTCAATTAAATCTTTAGTCGGGCCGTTTTTCCCGACATCAAGATGAACCGTAATTTTATTATCCCAGAAAAACTCTTCACCCAAACGATCTTTGAGCCGGCTTTTCAATTCCTGAACAAAAGTTATGGAATGCATTGTTTCTTTGTAAATTCTGTCCTGCAAAGTCGGGCAGAAAATTTTCTCTGATTTTGTCCAGAAATACCTCCCTCCATTTCCTATTCTCAAGATGGCAATGGCAGTAACAAATTGGGTATCACTGGTGCCGGCTGAATCAGTCCCGACTGTAATTCTATAACAGGCATTTGACTCTTTATTTACATATCCAATAAGCTCTTCAACAACCTCCTCAAAACCGAGGTGTCTTTTCAGTGTTTCATTATAAAATTGTACTTTATCTGACATGCTTATAAAGGAAGATCAAAGGAAAACAACCCCGGCCCCAAAAATATTAAAGAAAGAGCAATGACAAGAATCATAAATTTCAGGATTTTTTGATTAATCTTAAAGACAGTGACAATAGTCAGAAGTCCGGCTACCTGCGTTAATAATCCCAAAAAAAAGAAAAGAGCGGATAAAATCCAAACTATCCCTATTGCTTTTTCGTATTTAGTAGCTGGAGCTGTTTTAAAAACCGCTAGATAACCAAACCTGATTAAAACAATTCCCAGCGAAACGCGAAGAAGAAAAGGAGCAATTTGGGAATAATTAAAAAGTTCCGGAAAAACACTGAGCATAGTTTTATTATAGGCTTAATACGAAACCCAGTCAATGATTTTTTTATCCTGGTCTTGGAGAATTATGGTTTCTCTTTTATTTTTCCAGAGCGCTTCTTTTCTTCCTAAATATATTCTCCACTCCGGTTGATAAAAATCAGAAGCATTTTTATGGACCTCAACACAGGTTTTATAATTTACATTGTCATTAATATATGTTTGGCAGTCATTTGAGAGCCCTGGGGGAACAGAAATTTTCATCTCACATATCGGTAGTCTTTCCAGATAATCCAAACATTGGTCATTTAATCCCGAGGGGAGATTTTCATCAATTGGTCGAGGACAATCTTGGGGCAGGTCAGGATAAAAAATTTGAAATTGACTAAAATAGCCGGTGCATTTATTTAAACGAAAGTTTGTCCCAATAGGACTTTCACCAGTGACAATGACGGCTGCCTCTCCTTTTTTAAGAAAAATATCTTGTTGAGGATTGACTTGGGCGGAATAAGGAAGATAGGCTCCCTGGCCTATTTTGATATCAAGTCCATTTTTTCCCACCAATGACCAGCCGGTAATATCAATAGGCTTGTCATTTTGTGAAGAGGCTTTAATTTCTACGAACTGTTTTTGAGGATCTGTTTCTCGAGCCCAATAATCTGCTCTTAAACTTACTTTATATTTATAGACAGATTCAGTAGAAGTTGCGGTTAATCCCTCTCCTGAGCCGCCAGAAGCAAGTTTTTCTGTCTCCTTTCTCAGTTCTTCGCTGTATTGTTGCTGGGGTTGAAACAAAAAAAGGCCGCTTTTTGAAGAAGAACGTCCTGGCCCGCCGGTATAATACCAGACAATGGCTAAGATTATAAGAAAAAATAAAGCCCAATAAAGATCTTTTTTTGCATCTTCCATGGTGTCAACTATAACATATTTAGAGTTTTTGGTGAAGGGGGCAAAAATGAGCGGAACGGCCGCCAATTTTTATTCTTTTAATAATTCCGCCGTCTCTTTTTCGGCATTTTTGACCAGTCATTTGATAGGCGTTTTGGATTTCCTGATAGCGGCCTTTTTCACCCGAAGGCCGGCGATAATCTGAGATTGAATCTCCCTTGGCTTTAATCGCCCGCTTTAAAATTTTTTTTATTGCCTTAAAAATTTTTTCCAATTCTTCTTTGTTTATTTTTTCCACTTTTGCTAAAGGATGAATACCCGCTTCCCATAAAATCTCGTCAGAATAAATATTGCCAATACCACTAATAACCTCTT
>Ga0315280_10000276_pt1 | contig 96523 bp, 103 predicted proteins | sample YL17G06_40_MG_FD_203697 | JGI IMG/M metagenome (GOLD analysis project Ga0315280, IMG submission 203697) | Sediment microbial communities from Yellowstone Lake, YNP, Wyoming, USA - YL17G06_40 | ecosystem: Environmental > Aquatic > Freshwater > Lake > Sediment | place: USA: Wyoming | collected...
AGGGCGCTAACGAACTACATCATCTATTGGACGCCTCTCATGCTCGTCTCGATGATACTATGGTACAAAGCCGAGCAGGCGAAGACGAGAACGGTGCAAGCAACTTGAAACGTGTGAGGAAGCTAACCGCCCCGCTGTCAGCAGTCCTCCTGATAGTTGTAGCCGGATTCGCTTTCATTAATCTACAGGCTAAGACAGAGTACCCGCCACCAATCTTGGATCCTGAATTCAACCTCTGGGGTTCGAATCCCACATTTGGCGGCAAGACGCCGATTGTATGGGAACTTGAATACCAAAAAAGCGTCGGAGACCAGATCCTGCTGCAGGAAACTGTGACCGCGGACAAGAAAGCTCTCGAGATCCAAATCTTCCAAGACGGCTCGGACGACAATCTGACCTACGTCCGCTTGGGACAAACAATTGACGGCATTAGAGCACGAGCCCTGTTCGACGAAGAGGTGGGCATTTGGGTCCTCCTTCAAGCTTCCTGCGCATGCAAGGGGCCCACACCAGACCAAAGCAGCATCTTCGAAATTGACACCAACGACGGAACACACACACTCGACTTTCTCTTCGTTGAGACAGCAGCAGAGGCAAGCATCTCGCCAACCGATCGCACAATCTTCCTTCAAACCACAACGGGAGAATGGAGATATCACTCGATTGATCTCGTTGCACAATACAGGAACGCTCAATGGAAGCAACCAGACCAAATCTCGCTGAGCATCGTCTTCAGTGCGCCAAGCTCCGCGACCGGCTGGCACACTGCATATGTGCATGGATTCTCTGTGACGAAGAAAACGACTCTCAACTCGACACAACAACACGATGCGACGTTCAGCTCCCTGTTAGCGACGATTCTAAGTACGCCACTTGCGATCGAGCAATACACTGAACCTTCTCATGCGACATATCTCTCTGGGATTCGATCATCCGAAGCTTTGAATGGAGTATGTCACAAGGGTTTAATCGTTGACTGCAGCGAATTGGGGAGGAGTGCTTAGAAGATGAAGCAGGGAACGCCGAAGAAAATCGAGAGCAATGCCGGAGCGGGAGTTCGATCCCTTAATGGTCCATTTGCAGGCTCATTTGTACCTAGAGACTTGAACAACATCCTCTCGATCGTCTTCGGGTTGCTCGCGTTCACGGTACTGCTGAGTTACTCTGTCAAGGTGACTGCTCCCTATGTTGTAGGTGAGAACTTGGTGCTTGCCGAGATCTACCTTCCGGGGTTCGTCATCAAGCCGATCACCTTGTTCACGTACCTGTTCTTTGTCTCCTTTGCGTTCGGGCTGAGCTCGCCGATTTCAAAATCAAGATTTCTCAGGATGGGAGAGAACCTTTTTGAAGCGCTGTACGTCTTGGCGTGGTTCTTTGTGATGATGAGCGGCTTCGAGGTCATGTATCAGATTGTTCTGTGGTCCGCAGGGCTAGCTGTTCAGGGACTGCAGAATCCCGACATTATCGTGAACTGGTGGCCAGCCAACCCGTACGCCATCAACGTAGTGTTCGCAGCGAAGCTGGTTGTGCTCATCTTTGCGATGGCATGCTTCTCCGTGGACTATATGCGGAGAATGCGGACCTTACGCGAGAAAGCCCAGCCAACTTCAATGGGCTCCTGATTGATTATCTCTGACTGAGGTTCCCCCGAAAGAAGCCTTGGTCCGGTACGCCAAGTGGTAGCCACCTAGGTGCCTTGAATCTGCGCGGGCGGTCAGATTCATTTCTTTTTCATGCCAGTCATTTGCGATTCAACGTTTCGACCTTTGACGCTAGGACTGCTTTCGAACGCCTTTGGGCAGAGAGGTCTAGCGATAGACGTTGCGCCTATGGGCAACAAATAGCAAACGGACGGTCTTGCTCTCATTATCGGAGTCGATTCTGTAGATAAGACGATAATCCCCGATCCGAACTTTTCTCAAGCCTTTGAATTCCCCGCTGAGAACCTCAAAGGCAAAAGGGTTGCGTGCCACTAACTCCAAGACTTCTGATATCCTGCGCTGCACACTACTAGGCAATCTTCTGACGTCTCTCTCGAAACGACTTGTTACCAGGATCCTGTACGTTCGAGTCAAGTTCTCTTACTCAGGTCTTTGAGGAAACTCTGCAGGGGGCGTTCTTTGCCAGACTTGATATCCCCCTCAGCTTCTCGCAGTGCTCTCCTATACTTAGGATCGCGCAAGATGGCTTCGATCTCGTTCTCTTCAAGCGCATCCTGCAATGCTTTGACTCGTACAAGAATTTCCTCTAGCGTTTTCTTCTCGCTTGTTCCTTCCAAGACCTGTTTGGCCACTTGCTGCAGCTCCAAAACCCGAGGTTACATCCGCACAGGTCTCGGATGATCCTAATTATCTTTTAGTGCGTCTGAGCTACTTCCTCCCGTTCAAGGCCGGTTTAAGATCGAGTTTTCCCACACTCCCCGCGCCCTTTTCAGCACACGGTCGTAGGCGCGATATCCTCTCGGTTCTGTTATCCCGGGCATTGAGGGAATTCCATCGTGTGTCGCGTCAATTAACCGCAGGAGACTCCAGAAGATCAAGAGTGAGAACGCAATCCCGACTGCGTAGATGGGTATCTGTAGGTATCCCGCGGCCTGAAGCTGCCTCCACACTTCATCTGCTTGGAGATAGTACCCGTAGAAGACGGGGCTAGTCCAGAGTATCGGGAGCATGAAGTAGTAGAACGGAGACCTTAGAAAGACGAAGGCGAACGGTGCGACCCACAGCCTGTGGTCGCATTCCTTACAGAGCAGCATTAGTGGGAAGATTGCGATGAGGAATTGCTCGTTTATGACTTTCCCAAAGAGGAAATACGCAAACATGATCGCCAGGGTAGATTGCAGGAGCGGGGCTTTCATGCCGAACCTGCGAATCAGGTAATACAGAGCAACGACGAGTAAGATGTTCGGGATTATCGAGATCACGAGATCGAATTGAAGATCTTGAACTACCCAGATGAAATTGTATAAGTTGACGCCGCCCATAAGCCTCCCACCCTGAAAGGTGATCAGTACATTCCAGATCGAGACCGGGCTTACGATCAGGTAGTAGACGACCGGGAGCAACGTCACCGCAAACCCGGCCAAGAACGCGCTGAATGCTTTCCATTTTCGGAAGAGGCGAACCACGTACAACGGCAGTAGCACGATCGTGTACAGTTTCATCAGGCTCAAACCATAGAAGAATCCGGACAGAAAGCTGTTCCGAGACGACGTGAGGTAGGATAGAAGAAGGAACAGAGCGACAAGGGCATCAAACATACCCCACACTACGCCGATGAATATTACGTACGGGCAGAAGGCGTAGATCTTCGCCTTTCTCAAGTCCTTGGCTGCCAAAATATAGATGACGAGCACGTCCGCCAATATGATCGGAATCTTAAGCATCAGAAGCAGCACCGGCGTCCACGGGTAGATGAGCACCGGAAGCGAAGGATAGTGCCCGTCAATCATGACGGGACCCTGCCCCGCGATCAACGTGAAGAGCCAATAAAATGGGGCGAAGAAATAGATCAGCAACGGATGGTACGCGTACCCTTCAAAGAATACTGGCAGACCAGTTATGCTCTGCATCTGCATGGTCTTGGCATAGACGAAGTCGAAAAGATTCGCACCCTTGAGCACCATGATGCTAGATTCGTAGATTGTGCCAACGTCGCCCGCGTGCATGAAGAAGGGCGCGATCGCGAGTCTAATTGCCGCGGCTAGTAGCACGATTCTTGATCGTTCTTCCATACCTACCGACCAACAAATACAGCGCAACCACCGTTACCGATACGACCGGCAGAACATAGGGTAGCAGCGAATAGTTCCAATTCAACGACAGCCCCCCGACCGCCTCCATCGAACCAGACACCGCGAATGACATCATGCTGTTCACGAAGTCGACGGTGATCTTGTTGAAACCCTTCTCGTGAGGCCAGATCTCTATCTGAGATGGCATAGCAGACATCACGATACGTCCATGTCCGAGGCCCGGGAGACGGTCGTCCGAGAATGTGAACTCGAGCAAAGTTGTTGGTGCGATCACCAGAGGCTTCGCCACATCCTTGATCGATATCCCGTTTATGGATGTCATCACCCATCTCCACATCTCGACGTGAGCTCCGAACTCCTTTTCGGACTGCAGTATGACCTTCACCGCATCAGATGACATCTCGACGTACTTGTGAAGGATCAGTTCAGGCCGACTGTACGTAACATCGAGCGTCTGAACACTTCCTCGCATCGTCACATTGAATTCATTGAACAGGTTGTGACCATTCACCCAAGACGTCCAATCGCTGAACTCGATCAGGCTGATCCGGCTAGCGGGCGCAAAGCTTGGGTTCACATGGATGTGCGGTTTACTGCTGCCGTCGTACGGATCATTGAAGAGAACAAAGTAGCCCTGGCTCTGATACTGGTAGGCGCCCGTGCCGTACCCAAGCCACCTCCCTTGAGCAAGGAGCGTATCATGAAGCAGAGGGACAAAACTTAGCGCAATGATGTAGATGACAAAGAAAAGCGTCAACCTGTTCCTGAGCTTCAAACCGCTTCGTCTCTCCTGAACGCTGAAGCATAGTTGACCATAATGGGGGGAGCGCAAGCTCGCGACTTTAGGTGTGGAGTAAGCGAGCCCCTGCAGCTTAAATGTCTCGCACACACCGGATCTGCTGGGCCGAATGAGACAATCCCGGACGGGACAGTAGGCTCAGATGTGGTTGAGATGTCCAAAGCCTCGAATAAGGCTCTCAACCGAAAACAGGCGGGGCAGGCTCGAGTAAGCAGACGCATCGTGAATATGGCGGCTCGCTGCGGCGGGTACGCTGTCAGGCCAATGGTTTGGCCTATGCTTCTACACTGGGATGGATGCGGGTGGAACCGCAACAACGGAATGCCCACCCAACAAAGGACCAGCGGTGGAAGCATGAATCTCCCGACTTCAGTCGCGGAGAGAATCAGTTAAGGGTTTCTCGCGACACCTACCACTGTTCTATCCCCCCGGGATGTGTCAACTACAAGAGCGTTTAGTAACGAACCGCATATGGATTCGGAGAGCAGCATGGATAGCGTTCAGCAGAGAATAGTACCCGTCATACTTTGGAGATCTGGGCAGAGTCGCAGAAGTCCGAGGATAGAACAGCCACTCTGTCCGAGGCACTGCTCGGAAGCGCCTTTAGATGAACGCTCAGGCAAGAACTCGAGTCAAACAAGTGACTGCGGGAAGAAAAAAGAAAGGAAGGGGAAATCCCGCGAGAGAGAGCCCGAAGCGCAGACTTGACCTACCGTGGGCTCTCATCGATTCTCTTAGGATTTCTTCTTGCCCCTTGATCTGAGAGCAAAGACCGCGGCTGGAATAACTACCACGATCACGGCCATACGCTCCATCATGAGTATGCCGGCAACTCGATAGGCTGGAGGTGGCGACCGGGCGCTGTCTCCTGTCTGTCACTTGAAGACTTTGTCTTTCGCGAAGACTTCGACCCCGTTCTGGCCAATCAGGTATGGGCGCAGCTGGGTATCGTGCGCGATGCCTCTCATCTTCTCCACTTGGACTGCCCTTACGACATTGCCTTCGTGAATTCCTGTGCGCATGAGCACAACGCCCTGCGACAGATACTCCTCAAGCTGGAACCTTCGAGTCAGCATGGAAGTCCTCAATTCGCTTGTCACGAGGCATGTCGCCCCACTGGACGAGAGAGCATCAAAGAGCATCAGCATCCCCCGCCTTCTTTTGATTGGCGACTGATACCGAACCGAAAGAGAAGTGATCGGATCGACGACGAGCCTCGTCACATCTTCCTCTTCGGCGAGACGCCTAACAGTCTCAACGAGCGCACGCAGTGTGATCTCAGGTAGGGTGTCCGAAACGAACAGACCTGCTCGTCCTTCGTGCCCGCTCGTCGCGGCCGTCTTCATCCTTCTAAACGGAGTTGCGTCAACGAACATTATCTTGCCTTCCGCCTCCAGCCGGTCCAAGTCCCAGTTGAAAGCAGACATGTTCTCCTTGACCTGCTCTGGCCTCTCGTCGAATGTGATGTAGATCGAACGTTCATCCTTCAGAGCCCCGGCCCGTAGGAACTGGATTGCGAGAATCGTCTTACCTGAGCCCGGACTTCCTACGATGAGGATCGTCCTTGCCTTGGGGAACCCGCCCTCTAGGATGTCGTCCAATCCCTTGACTCCGGATGAAACGCGTTCCATGACCACTCACGGCGACCTTGAACGGTAGCTCTGCCGTCCGTATTAAGAATTTGACTCGCAGACACACTGAGGCGCTCGTCTCGACCGGATTCTGTCACAGCCTATTGTTATATGTGCGTAGACCATGCCATGATGGTGCGGATCGAGGCTTGCGTTTCGCCAAAATTCTTATCCTGGTGATTGTTGCGCTGATGATTTGGCAGCCTCGGTTACCGATCGTGACCGCGGACCAAGTCACCACGGAGATCACCCTATACGCTCACACGGATCCATCAGTCACGAAGCTCGGAGGCAGGGTCCTCACCATCAGCAGCAACACAACGTCGCCGCATTATGCTGATGCTCGTGACGGGCTGACTTTTGTCTTGGTTCCCGCTTTGTCGGCACCGCTGCACATACTCGGCACAATCAGTATCTACGTTTGGTTCAGGTCTCAGGAGAACCTTCGGGGAACACTACAGGTTAAGCTGTCAGATCTCCGCGCAAACGCATCTGTCACGGAGATAAGATCTTCCTCCGTGACCACAGCGGTATCGGTAAATCCGTATCTTGTCATTTTCGGCTTGGGAACATCAGACTACATGCTCGGTGTGGGCTCGACCCTGATGTTCGAAGTTCGATTCTCGCCGGTTAGGGCCGTCCCCGTGATGCTGCTGTGGGACGATCCTACCACTCCATCCCGGCTAATCATGCAAGTCGAATCTTTGCCGAAAATCACCCTCGTGGCCTCGGACATCATCTCCGGGAAGACCTCGACCATCTTCCCAGAGAACGACACATCTGCAACCATGCTTCTTGCGAAGGTTACCGTCGAGGATCCTTTTCGCGGAACCAACGTAAGATCGGTGTTGCTCACCGTCACGAATTCTTCTGGGTTTTCGCTTATCACAAACGCGCCGATGAATCTGACATCTCAGACTGCGATACCGTATAGCCTTGAATACTCTTACCCAATAGCGGTTCAGTCTGGGCGTTTCAACTTCACGGTGAGTGTTCAAGATGCAGCAAAGAGAACTTTCGGGAAGTCAATCCTCATTACGATCGCTCAGTACCACACACTTGCCGTGATCAACCTCGACTCCAAGAGAAGGCCACTTTCTGGCTTCAACATCTCGTTCTTCGCAGGCAACCAGTTCATTGAAGATGTTGAGACAGACTCAACGGGGATAGCTACTTCCCGAGTACCAGACAGCCGCGCTGTCGGCCCGATCACTCTGCGGGCAAACCGAGACGGCCTAATAGTTGGTTCGAGGACTTTTGACATCCAATCAAATGTGACGATTACCGTTGAATGGCCTCTCTACGATTGGGATGTCAGCGTGAGATTCCCGTTATATGATATTCCCGTGGCCGCTGCCCAAGCTAGCTTGTATCTGAACGACACCTTCGTCGCGTCGAGCATGAGCGACCAAAACGGAATAGCACATTTCTCTGCCGTCCCGCTGGGAGACTACAAGATTACAGTTACTTGGGGGATGTTAACGCAGAACCTGACCAACGTCGCGCATTCTCCGAACGCAGTCACAGTAGTGAGGATTGGAGATGCGCTTACCATGACACTGCTAATTGCCACAGTGGCAGGAGTCATCGCTATCCTTGCAGTATTCTCAGTGATTCGTCGTCGTAGTAGAACTCGCAGTTTTCGCCACGTGGCTGAGCTGATCGGGGGAACATTTCCTCAATCCGCTATCGTAATGATTGTAGGCCCGTCAGGAAGTGGCAAGAGCCTCCTGTTGCAGAATATGCTCGCTGATGCTCTTCGGGCTGGCAGACGTTGTGTGTACGCTTCGAATTGTGAGCCTCCCTCCAAGGTCAAAGATAGACTTGAGAGGATGGGACTTGATGTGCGGAAGCTGCAAGATAGCAAGATGCTAGGATTTGTCGATGCATATTCAGGAACAACTGGAACAGTCTCATCTGAGAAGTTTTCCGTGCCATCCCCAAGAGACTTGACGAGCCTTGGAATCCGGCTCACGAGTTGCCTCGAAGAGCTTGGAGAACCTGGTGATGTCTTCTTTGACTCACTAGTGCCAGTGGTCGCATCTGGGGCGTTCGAACGTGGCTTCAACTTCATCGAATACTACGGAGCACGAACAAAGAACTCTGGCGGAGCCTTCCTCTATGTGGCCAGCACAACAATTGACCCCGAGCTTCTCAGTAGGCTGGAGGAACTTGCGGATTTTGTTCTTCAGACTGAGAGGTATACTGCACGGGGAGGAATACGCGGCCGGTTGCTTGTGAAGAAAGCTAGAGTCGCAGAGCATGAAACAGGCTGGGTTGGCTTCAAGATTCGCTCAGATGGTCGAATGGAACTTAGATCGCTTCCACCCGACACGCCATGAGATGGCTCGTGCCGCTTTCCGGAGAGTTCACCGCGAGTCAGTGCGCTATCCCTAAGAGGCCGGCGCCGATTGCGAACCCATCGGCATCGCACGCTGTCGCCTGCGGATCAAGACAATAGCTGCAAGCGCCGCAACGACAAGCATTACGTGTTGGAGCGATGGTGGATACTCGGGCACAGGTTCGCCTGAAGGCTTGAGGTTGAAATCGACTACCGCCACACCGCCCGGCGTAACGGTGATCTCGTGACTCTCCGCTATGAACCCAGGGTCAGAAGACGCGGTGACGTTGTAGGTTCCTGCGGGCACCCACATCATGTACGTTCCGTCAGTCGTAGACGACGCTCTGGTGAGCCCGCCTTCGCCGGTAGCAATGACTTGAACCCAAGGCAGCGGGTGGAGGTTTCCATACTGGTCATACCAGTAGACCATACCTCTGATCGAGGACGCCACAGCATGCGAGGGCACAATCATCATGGCGAACGCAGACACTGCGACAAGCACTACGGCTGCAACGATCAGGCGTTTCATGGTTTTTCGCTACTGTGAAATGCTTTTGCGTCGGTCATAAGGTTTTCCCGCGCGTCTTGGCTCCCTTCCGCCATAGTAGATACAGGAACGCGCACGCTGCTATGATGACAGGCGCAAGTAGATTGTCCGAGGTGATCACGGTTGCTTTTTTCTGTACTTCTTCGTCGAAGAGGTAGACGTTTCCATTGTCACTGCTTGCAGCCATCACGAGTCCGTTGCCTGACATTGAAAGGGAGTGAACTATCGCCTCCGCATTGAACGTCCACAATTGAGTTGCCAGCGATCCGTCAAACACCGATATCAGTCCATCCATATCTGCCAGGGCAATCCGTTCGCCGCTATTCGAGATGAAAGCTGACGTGATCGGCCGCAGACCATGGATTGACCCTATTACTCTCAACCCATGCTGCATCGCGAATATGGTGACACTACCATTCGTGCTCGCAGCCACCAGCCGGCCCGTCGCAGGGGAAAGCGAAAGTGCCGAAATAGACCCGCCCAGCCTCTCCCGACTTAAGAGTTGACCCGACCTGTTGAGCAAGTAGACATAGCCATCACTCCCACCTGCCACAACATAGTCTGCGTCATCGCCGATTGCAACTTGCGGGAAGCTCGTGTAGTTCTGAAAGACCCACGCCTCCACATTCGGCGACGATCCCTGTTCGCCAAAGAAGTACAATCCTCCGGCAGCGGATGTTGCGGCGAACGCTCCCGACTCGGAGAGAGCAAGTCCAATGACAGCGCCGGAAATGGAATGCTGTTGAAGAGCAGGCGTTCTTTGACCGGTCACAAAGAGGAAGATCCTTCCCTCCCGGTCCCCTGCGGCCAGGAACATGCAGTCATCGCTCATGCTGAGCGAGTAGATCGAGGAGTTGACTTGCAGGCTCCAAATCGGAGCCCCATTTCCTAAGACTCCTGAGTGGAAAAAGTAGATGCCGCCGTCACTGTCTCCTGCTGCTGCACAGGTTCCGTTGGATGATATTGCGACATGTCTCACGTATCCCCGTGCCGATTGAATCCAGACGGGCTTGCCTTGCCCGTTGACCTGGAAGAAGTACGTGTGTGTGTCATCGCTACCCGCGATCACGTATTGGCCGTCACGGGAAACCCCAGTTGTCCAAGCATAGTTGCCGGTCGCATAGGCCCATGCAAGTGGTGCTGAGCCTGCCGTTGCCGCGAGCATGAGAAAGAGTCCCACACCAACTCGGCTCCAAACTGTTGGGCTAAGACATGAAGACATGCGTGATTCACTGCCCAATCACGAGCAATCTCGGCTCACATACACTTATTCGTGCGCATTCTGTGATCAAAGACTATTCATTCTCCGTGCGATTCAGATATGCCCGAGTAGTCAACAGTGGTTTTTGCTAACAAGCTTCTGCTTCGGCATCCATGATCCTGAGGTCTCAAGTTGAATTGGTTGTGTCAATAGCGTTCGTGCTATTCATTGTATCGTGCATAGGAGCCAACTCGTGATCCTTCTCGATTGAGTTCAGCGTGTGAAGGCCACCTTATGCTTCAAAGCACATGTAGGTTTGGACAAGAAGGGTATGAGATGGCTCTGAAAAGAATCCTCCTCATTACACTATGTGTCTTGACAGTTGCTGCCGGCGTAGGCCAGAGTCACGCGGCACCGTTCTTCTCAGGCACAAGTAAGCAAGCAGTTTTCCTTTCGCCGTTGGAACGATGGATGCCAACCTGGAACCTCGATGCATACGTACTACCTCTCCAGCATGCGGGCTACAAAGTGGATATCATGCTTAATGAGAACGTATCGATCGCGTTTCTGAGGACGGAGCTGGCGAAGTATGATGTCATCATCTTGCGAACAGATTCCTTCGGCTATGAGGGCTTCGACTTCTACTGTTCCGGAGAGCCGGTGGCGAAGGCGCGCACCAAATTCGCCGCAGAGATCTCGTCGAGAGAGCTACAGGTGGGTGTATGCGTCGGCTTCAGCACACTCTTCCTGAAAAATAACTACCCACCTAATAGCCTTCCCCATAGCTTCGTCTACGCCGTGGGGAGCACGACCGCCGCGTTGTCCTCAACATTCCTTGCAGCTGGCGCAACCATGTTCATTGGCTATTATGATGATAGGTCCTTGCAGTGGGGGCGGATCGATGCGCTCTCTGAGAGACTCTTTGATTATCTCTCGCAAGGATACTCGGTCAACGATGCCATCATTAGACTCACCAGATATCTGAACACCGGGCACGGCAGCACAGCGACCTGGCCCATGCTCTACTGTAGCGGCGACGGAACATTCAAGATCTAGTCAACTGGCGAACTGTGTCTCAGCCCGCCAAGTGAACGCCGCTCGTCACCCTCAGGTGTCGGCAGACTCCGGTCACGTAGCCTACGAGATATGATGATCGCTGCCACCAGAGCGGCGGCAATGATGAGCAGCATAATGGGATTGGCAAACATCGATATCCAGTCGTCTTGCCAAACAGCCTTTACGTTGGCAGGGCCCGTCATGACAATTGACCCTGCGGGTTCTCCTGTCGGCTCCAAGAGGTTATCCGAACCGACCCATCGTACAAATGATCGCTTCAAGCCGAATTGCCCGAGCGATCCTAGCGCGACCATCCTTGGAATCTCTACTGCGAACCGTGCAATGCTCCCATTCCTATACCATCCTGAACCTTGCGTTTCCCCGACCGGGCTTGTGACGTTAAGATAGTACTCAGTTGCGTATCGTCCGTCGATGACTATTGGCCTGTTGACGATTATGGTGCGCAAGCACGGACAGGCGGGAATCTGGTTCTCAGACCACCCACCGAACGCAAGACGAGTCCCCGGGGCAGTGTCGAGAAAGTCCGGGCCGGTCCGGTTCACAACGAGGGTAGTGCCTTGCCGGTACCAACCCGTGGCCGGTGTCTGAAACATGTCGCTTGGATATGTTGAGAACACCACGAGGTACTCGGTCGCGTAAGTGAAAACATATGAGGCATCAGTTGAAACCTGGATCCTGTTGATTGCGCAGCTGTACCTGATGCTTTCCGAGGTTGCCACGAGCTCGCTAACTGACACTGTATGAATTGTCCCCTTGGCAAATACGATCCATTGCGCTGAGCCAGAAGACAGGGTGCCGTATGGCTTCCCGTCCGCTAGAATCGAAGACGTGACATTGCCCGGAAGTCCTGTTGCGCGAACCTCAACGGCATACGTCAAGGTGGGGTTTCCCCCTAGGATGATCGTGAGCCTCGGTTTCCAATCCTCAACCGGATACTCGCGTGACCAGAAACCTGAGGAGGCATCTCGAACATGCTCCTCCTTGACCGCTTTGATCATTATGCCGTAGTTCCTTGCCTCTCCACTACACCAAGCTTTCACGTCACTTGTGATGTCCCATTCCACTTGGACCTCTGTTCGGGCAGGTGCCGTCGCCTCAGAGGTCTTGGTCTCAGCCCACGTTGGTTGGTTCAACCAGTTCTCCGTCTTCTCGTCCCAATCTTGAAGCACGCGATGAACTTCGTATTGTTGCTCCAATGCCGGGGCGTAGTACTGCCAGAGTCTCAATGTCGCTTGAAGAATGACCTGGTCCTTCGGGATGGCAGAGACATCGAAGCGAATGTAGATGCGCTCTGATCCCCAAATATCCTGTACGTGGTCATAACTATTTCCCACGTAGAGCACCGGCCGCGTTCCATACGCCGAGCGCGGATATTTGCTGTCTGGATAGTTATCAGCAACAGGGTACAGTGTGACCGTGGTCTGTGCAGTCACGAAGCCTGTGTTGTGTAGTAAGACGCCTGCCAACAGAAGACACGCAATAAGGATCCTTCTCATTGTGGATCGGGCTCGCTTCCCAGAAGCCAGCTGTCATCGCAATAAGTCATACTGTCGGCGGGTCTCACTTTGGCGTAGATGCTCCGCTAGGAGAGCGCGATAAAAAAAAGAAGAAGGGAAGGGATCTACGTGCGATCCCTTACTTCATCAATAGTGGTGCGCTTAGGTTTCTCTTTCTGAGTAGCCACACGGACGCTGCGATCACGGCGAACATCGCCAATGGTGCAACGAGCGCAGGCAACTCAGGGACGGGCACACCGCTTCCTGAAAGCTGCGTGTCTCCGCCTCCAACCCAGCCGTCAGAGACGACTAGGGTGTACTGTGCGTTGCTGGTCGGTGATGCGGAACTCCACACGCTGGGCGCTTCGCTCGTGCTAACGCTCACGTCGTGAGATCCGGCAGGTAGCCACATGATGTAGCTGCCAGATGGGTCGCTTGAACCTGCTCCGGCCGCTCCGACTCCGCTCGAGTACGCGGGGATGCTGTCAGTGGCGGGTCCTGGTGTTGCGTAGATCTGAGCCCATGGTAGTGCTCTGAGGTTGCCGAACATGTCAAACCAGCGGACGGCTCCGCGCAGCTTCGCCATGTTGTTCATCGGAACATAGACGGACACTGCACCCTCCCATGGGACTTGGATGTTCGTCAGCTCCCAGCCCATAGAGTACATGTTCCAGTCGTCAGTAGTGCCTGTGCTCTCAAAGGCGCCATTGGGTCCCATCGGGTCGAACGCCCACACCTTAACGGTGTAGAGTCCTCCACCGCTGCCTTCCCAGCCGGGGATGTCGCTGCTACCCTTTAGGCCTGAGTCAGGTTGGAAGTAGTCCCAATCCCACTGGGTGCCCCAGTTTGTGACTGTCGGCCAGCCGCCAGCCCAAGTTCTCGCGGCGTCTCCATAGTACCAGTAGAAGCCGTAGACGTCAAAGCAGACATAGTCACCCTTGGCCATATCGAGCATGTTGTCCCTTGCTGAATAGCCGTCGGTGCCGGCGGGATAGTCAGACCACGTGGCTGTTGGAACGCCGTAGAAGTTCATCATTTGGTAGGCGCGTTGTGGTTTGCTGAGCGATGGGAACGTGTAGTTGCCTCCGCCATGCATAAGGAAGTCTCCGAGGCCTGCAGCCTGAGCAGGACCACCGGTCATACCAGTGTTGTCACCAGTGTACCAGTGTGTACCGCCTGGGTCGTAGGCTAGGTAGGTGCCATATCCGGCGGGCAGCGTCTGTCGCTTGTAGATGTTCGGCTCTGCTTGGCCGTAGATCGACGCTCCGACTAGCTTGTTATCCGCGTTGAATACCTCAACGCGTACGAAGCCGTTGAACTCGATCGGCAATCCTTCGTGGTAGAAGTCCATGCAGACCCGTATCTGTCCGCCCTCGATCAAGTCGGCTTCAATGTCCGCTAGACCTGAGAGTGGTATCTGCAACGGGAAGGCCCTGCGCATGATGTAGCCGTGCGTGTGGGCTTCATACGTGTACTCTCCCGGAGGAAGACTTGTTGACCTGTAGTAGCCGATCACTGGATACTTGATGTTCATGCCATAGCCTGCTCCGGCCCAGTCTGTTCCGAAGTAGTAGAGACCCAAGTGCTCGTGTAGGCCCGCGTCGTTCGCGTAGTCGATGTCATATGGTGTGACACCGAACGGGAACGCCTCGTCCCAAGGAGAAGCTAGTCCTGTGTTCCAGTGGTAGGTAGCCCAGTCGCCGTAATTCACTCCCTTGATCTGCCAACCCGTGTTCGGGTTGTGCTTTGTTCTCCAGTCGACGCCGGCCGCCTTGCCGTCTGTGACATGCACTGCCTTACCGTCAAGCCACATGCCTGGGTCCTGGAAGAGTCCATAGACGCCAGGAGCTAGAGTGTCCATGTATTTGCCATCTTTGTAGAAGTCAACGTAGATCTCTGAACCTGGGAATATCCATGGCCTAGAGTGCGCTGGGACTTCGAAGTCCACTGAACGTAGACTGATCCAGATCTTCGCGTTGACGATGCTGAAGCTCAATGGTGTCGGGGAGTTGCAGAGGAATACTGAGACCTGTGGGTCGCCGCCGATGATACTGTACCATCCGGTGGCGTTCCAGATGGGGAAGCCCATGCTGTTAACGCTTGGTTTGCTTGGGTAGCCCATGTCGGTCAGGTACATCTTGATCGTGTATGGGTTGCCGGCCAGGGATACTGTTCCTGCGGAATGGGTTGATGCCGTCGGGTTGAGGCCATAGTCCTTCCTCATGTCTTCACGTGACAGAGCACCGTAGAGGTTCGGGAAAACGGCGTTCCATCCCTCGATCACGATGCCGCCATGGTATGTCCCTCCGGAGGCATCGTAGCCATTGATTATGTGGTCAGCAGTCATAGCGGTTGTGACGAGCCACGCAACGGAGGCCCTCTCACTGCCAGCTGCATCCTCTGCGGTCAAGCCTAAGGTGCTCGTGACTGAGAGGACGGTATCGGATGGCATGTGAATTGAGGTCTCTATCCAGTTGCTCCTGCGGAGGTCGAACTGGAGAGTCACTGGGCTACCGGTGATGGTGAAGCTGCGCTGCCATGAGTCAGCTTCGTCCATGATGTATCCTGTGACGAAGCTCTCGAGTGTGTAGTCGCCCTTCGGGAAGCCAGCAATGTAGTCAGCAACGTCCCACGGGACGTGTCCATCCCAATGAGTTGACGGATAGCCACGGATGGTTCTAGTGAGTGCGTCACCCACGTTGGCGTAGGGGTGGGGCACGTCGAAGTTGTCGACCAGACAAGCGTAGAAGCTTGTCTTCTCCGGGTGAGGTGCTTCCTCGTCGTGGAATCCGAGCAGTTTGTTGCTCAATGCCATGTCCTTGGTGGCCAGACCATGATATGCTGCTGGAGAGTGGCGGGGGTCAGGAACCCAGGTGAAGGTGCCGAAGACGTTCGACGCCCAGAAACCTATGAGGTTTCCTCCTGAATCGTATAGATCGATGAGGATGTCTCTCCATTGCTTAGCGTCGTTGGGATTAGCGTCAGGATCGTTTGTGCCGTAGGGCATCTGCCATAGGTTATGCCATGGAATCGCGCCTGTCCCGTGCTTCGACCAAATCGTGACACAGACTTGCGGTGACTTGCTGATGGATATGAAGAGGTGGTAGGATTGTCCTGGGTCGAGTGTTATGCGCGAGGTTGTGCTCGGGTTGAATCCCGAGGCCTCAGCCGTGAATGTGTATGTTCCCGCTGCCAATCCGAAGAGGTAGGTCTTGTAGTAGCCTCCAGTGAAGCCAGCTTGCAGGCCGTTGCCTACGAACTCCATCGGGCCCCAGTATGCCACGCCCTTGACGGCGCGTCCCTCGGGCGTTGTGCCCTCGGCGACTACGTGGCCTGAGACATACGGCGGAGCATCATAGCCCCCGGTCTGTATGGTGGCTTCAACCCACGCAGGGTTCAGCTCGGTCTTGACGATCGCGATTGGGAAGTTGCCCGGGTGGATGCTGATGTACACTCCCGCGGCGGTGTTGGCTGTGAAGATCTTGAAGTGATACAGGCCTGCTTCCTCAGGTGCTCTAAGGTTGAACATGCGGATGTGGTAGAGACCTGTAGGAATCATCAGGTTAGTATCGGCGCCCATGTCATATCCGATAGTCACGACCGTCCATCCTGGTGCGACCGAATCATAGCTGTTTGCGGTGTAGATGTAGTAGTACTCGAAGTCGTTTGTTATGTCGGTCCAGACGGATTCCTGCTTGGTTGGTGCGAGGAACTTGAACTCTGGTGGCACATAGATTCGGATTCCATAGATGGTGGTGATGACCCGAATATCGAACTGTAGGTCGCCTACACTGTCTGAGCTGCTGGCCATTATTGCATAGTCAAGGTACTTGTCGAAGACCTGCTGCTTCTGCCCTGGGTCACCATTGGTGGCGTTCCAGAGCGTGTCGAGCGTATGGCTCCAGCCTCTCTTCCATGCGTCCTCAACACCTGGATGCAGGAAGACGCAGATCGGCGCATTGTGATATTGATTGCACATTGTCCGTTCTTGATCAGCTGCTGCTGCTGTTGGTATGAGTGACGGTAGTACTGATGGAATTAGTCCTAGTATCATTATTGCTGTGATTGCTATTGCTAATGCTTTCTTATTCAATTTCTTTTTTCACCTATTTCTAATATGGGTACACACGCTCGCGTATGCGTCGCGTGCGTACCACGAAAGGAACGATGGCTTCCGGATCATATATAAGCGGAACACTCGGTACCGGACATATCCGGTTTCCGGGGCAACCTGAGAACCCTTGCCCTCAAGGCAACCCGACCCGGACCATACCACACGAATTCCGTGCCACGCACCCAAACCCCTGGAAGATGAAGTTTAATGACGTGCGTGCCAGTCATCGATTCGATACAGCCTCCATTGAGGTTAGGGAACAGGGAGCAGAATGGGGTCTGCGACAGGTTTGAGATCACGAATCTCCGGCAGAGAAGTCGTGGGGGTCACCGTCGTGTTAGCCGTCTACGTACTCTTTCTTGCAGTCGGGGCGTTCGCTGGCCAAACCACAATTGGCATCGAGATCGTGAGCCCGCGGAACGGAGCCAGTGTCGCGTCTTCCCCTGTTGAATTAGTCGCTGGAGTCACCATCAGGAACGCTCCCTTGTACAATGTCAGCGCAAGGTTCACAATCCGATTGTCGACGGGGGCAGAGGGCGACTTCGAGACTCTCACTGACGCGCAAGGTATCGCGCGGCTGGTCTTTCCAGCGGAGTCAGGAAACTACACGTGGTTCGTGTCAGTCATCAGCGAGAGATATCCGACCATAGTGTCACGTCACGCCGTTTTCACGGTCAGGCTTTCTCTCACGATCGTTGCTCTCCTGCCGTCGATTCGCAGTATCGCAGTTTCCCCTGTTCAGTTTAGAGTCAGAATCGTCGACCTGAGTGGCCAACCTGTCGAATCTGCGAATGTGACCTTCTACATCGATTCGAGAAAAGTCGGCTCGAACCTAACTGACCGGAATGGTATCGCGAACTTGTCGTGGCCACTGAATCCGGGACAACACGCATGGTTTGCTTCCGCAAGCAAGGACGGCGAGGGCGGCATCTCCAAGCTCAGTATCTTCGTCGTCGGGTAGCGGCGTGCGTTATTCATAATCGGCGAACTCGCAAAGCGTGCGGGCCAAGAACGAATTGCAGAATCGAGTGGAGCTCGCGGAGTTACAGGCAGATGAAGGTGTTCTCGCCGATGATGAAACGTGATCCGCGTGGAAGACTGTTCATGGAGTCTGTGATCACGGTGCCGCATCCGATGAGGCTGTCCACGATGCGTTTCTTGCACTCTATCCGGCACTCACCCATGATGATGCTGTTCTCCAGCTCTGTGTTTCGGACAGTGGTGTTGTCACCGACAGATGTGTACGGGCCGATGTAGGCGTCAGGTCCTATCACGCATTTCTCTCCGAGAATGAGAGGACCCCTCAAAGTGGTTCTAGAATGAACGACGGTGCCTTCGCCGATACAAACGATTCCAGACGTCTTCACGTCCTGCTCCAGCGTTCCTCTATTGTATGGTGACAATTCTGATAGGACGAGCTGGTTCGCTTCGAGTATGTCCTCGGGCCGGCCTGTGTCTTTCCACCATCCCTTCACGAGCCGATGACGAACTTCAAGTCCATCATCAAGCAGTGCTTGAATCGCATCTGTGATCTCAAGCTCGTTCCTCCATGAAGGTTTCAGCCGGCGAATTGCGTCAAAGACCTCTTTTCTGAATAGGTAGATCCCGACGAGGGCGAGGTCGCTCGGAGGATTCTTCGGTTTCTCGATGAGGCGGACGATTCTGCCATCCTTGACATCGGCGATGCCGAAACTCTGCGGATTTGACACGTGACATAGCGCAATCTCAGCAGCCGCTCGGGAACCCTCGAAGTCTTCAACCATTTCACGAATTCCGCCCTTGAGAACGTTGTCCGCTAGGAAGACGACAAACGGTTCATCGCTGACGTAAGGCTGGGTCAAATTGACGGCATGTGCGATGCCCTTAGGTTCGCCCTGGTGGATGTAGGTGATATTCACTCCGAACTTTGTCCCGTCTCCATAGTATTCCTGAACTTTTTCAGGCGCCAACGATCCAAGGATGATTGCGATGTCTGTTATGCCGGCGTCCTTCAATGCTTCGAGTGCATACAATGACATGGGCTTGTTCGCGATAGGTATCAGCTGTTTCGGCCCAGTGTGCGTCAGCGGCCTTAGTCGCGTTCCGGCTCCGCCGTGCAGAATCACGCCTTTCATGGCTGACTCCTCAGCATCTCCTCAAGGCCACGGTCCACTCCGAGGAGTTCAATGCCCAACTCCTTTTCAGCCTTTGCCACGTCCAGAGAAGAATCTCTAGGCCTCTTCGCAGCCCAGCTCATGTTACGCATCTCCACGGGCACCAGCAGATTCCTGTCAAGACCGAAGTTCTTCGCGATCCTGCAAGCAAAATCGAATCGACTTATCCTATCACTTCCCGCCACATGAAGTAGACCTCCGCTGTTCCGGTCTATTGCAGCGCGGATCCCTCTCGCCAAGTTGTCAGCAAGAGTGGGTGAATTGATGTGATCCTTCACTACGCTGAGGGTCTGGTGTTCGCGGAGGCCCTTGATCACCCAAGTAGCGAAATTTGGCTTGCTCGGGTGCCATCCATAAAGCACGCTTGTCCTCATGATCAGCGCGTTGTCGGGAGACTTGGATGTCACGATACGTTCAGCTTCGAGTTTCGAGAGGCCATAATAACTGATTGGGTTGGGCTGGTCAGTCTCTGAATAGTTTCCTTTGGCGCCATCAAAGACATAGTCGGTCGAGATGAATATCATCCTGGCCCCAACCTTGGTACAGCTTTCCACGATGTTGGCCGTGCCCTCGACGTTGATCCTTCGAGCATGCTCATGATCAGTTTCGCACAGATCTACATTGGTTTCCGCGGCTGTATGCTTGCGCTCGCAAACGATATGGTCAGATGATCCATGATGTTCTTCTCCGAGAACTGAATCCGATTCCGGATGAACGTGAGTGCCTTATGGAGCTGATGAGGTCTGACTGGGATGCCTTCTAGGAGAACGAATTCATGAGCTTGTAGGTTCACGGGCTACTGTTCCTTCCCCGGGCCAGTGTGTGCACGAAGTGCCTCACGTGGAATCCTATGGACCCTAAGACATATAGCGAACCGCACGGGGTCTCTCGTGAGTCTCGTTGCGTGAAAGTAGCCAAATGGTCAGGCTTCCAAAATCAGTTGTGGCCGGACTGTACGAAGCGTCCGTAAGGTTCGAGCAGATCATCGAGACTATGGAAGTTCTCCTAGACAAGAAGACAATGCGAAGAATCAAGGTGGGCGAGAACGAATACCGCAAGAAGGCGTACGTTCTCGCTCGAAACGCCGAAGAGATCCGAAAGGTTCTCTCTTCTTGAACTATACGGCGATCTTTCTACGCGTCTTCCCTGGGCAGTTTCAGTGGCTTCATCCAAGACTAGAACTGCAAATGAGAAGCCGAGTTTAGGAGCTTGCGGAGAACTCTTCTTGGGACTCAAGCTCGTCGGTCAGCCAGAAGGTTTCAGGAAATAGAGTGATGAAGTAGTGGATAGTGTACTGGATAGATGAAGCCAAGAATGAGATCATCTTGCTCTGGTTCCCGCATTGATCGGAGGCTGAGGGAAAGAAGGGGGATTGAGCATTTCATTTGATGAGTTTCAGAAACTCCTGCCTAGTCAACTTAGTTTGTTCAATTATGTCCATGAGCGTGGACTTGTTCACCTCTTCATGAAGAGGTACGACGGTGCGTCTGCCATCGACATGTCTCAGGAAAACGTGACTGCCCTTCTGTCTAACAGGGACGAAGCCTACCTTAGCTAAAGCTTTGATGATTTCTTTTCCTGATAGGATTGGCAGTTTCTTAGACAATGATGGGTATCAGCTTGCCGCCTTCCTTCTTGGCTTCAGCCTCGTACTCTTCAAGGACAAGTTCAAGGGCTTCTCTCAGGTTCGTAACGGCCTCTTCCTCGGTCTTGCCTTGGCTGATGGCCTCAGGCAGCTCGACACATCTAGCGGCATAGTGACCCGTTTCTTCATCCTTCCTAAGGCGAACGGTGAAGGTGCGTTGAACCATTTTCAATCCACTTCTTGTAGATGACGAGCGAGCATATTTACATGTCGATTGCCCGAAGTTGGTGAGCTGGAAGGTTTCTGGAAAGACAGAGTTGGGAAGTATCGGATAATCTACAAGATAGATGAAACCAAGAAGGACATCGTCTTCTATGATGTTGATCTCAGAAAACGTGTCTATCGCTAGCAGACGACCGTGATTACCCACCCGTGAATGGGTGTGGGCTTCTGGGCTTGCAGGCTACTATTTCTCTTGCCTGTTCATCCCCAGTATAGGCCAAATCATCTGTGGCCTGTCGAGTCGTGGCCGCTGGCAAGAAACGCGACCCGATATTGATCGCGGCGTTATAGTCGGCGTTGTAGATATGTTCGCAGTTCCAGCAGTGGAAGATGCTCTGCGTGATGCGTTCGGTATGGCGTGAGCCGCAGCGGTGACATGTTCGACTGGACCAGTGTTCATCCGGCGCTTCTGCTGGAACGCCAACTTTCGTGCATTCTTCCTGGATGTAGCGGATTTCTCGTCCATACGTCCAATGTGCGAGTGTCCTGCGTAGTCTCGCTTTGCCGTTGCCTTTGAAGTTCTCGTACTTGATACCCTTCGGATACCCGACCACAACGAGAGCATTCTGTGAGGTTGTAGCAACTTGTTTTGCTGCAAGCCGGTCGTAGTATTCGCTGACGTGCAGTCTCTTGTGTCGGATACGCTTGAGTGGCTCCCATTTTCGTGCCTGCTGTAGTTCCGCTGTCCGCTTCTCCAATCGGTTCAGACGCTTCCGCTTCAACCCATCTTGAAGGATTGAGAAGTCGCTTGACCTTAGATGCTGATTCGGCCTTGACATCACGGATGCCATTGACCGTTTCACTCCAAGGTCGATTCCACGAACCGCATAGACGGGCTGACTTGGAACTTGAAACTCGACTTTCGCATGAACGTAGTACTTGTCGTCCCGCTTGACGAGTTGGAAACTCTTCACAGTGCTCTGCTGCAAAAGGTCCAGATGATACTTCGCCGGATTCAGTGGAATCGTAAGCTTGACACCTCTCCGAAGCGTTGAGACGCGTGCCACGTAGGAGCAGAGCTTCAGATGCTTCGCTCTTTCAATCGAACCTATCCGGTTATCAAACCATATGGGCACCTTGCCTTGCATTCCGTTCGAGAACGGTTCCCTTGGCTGCCTCCGTAAGAGCTTCCGAAGCCACTTCCTGTCTCCGTCCCTCCGAGCGACTGCAACTTCTCTACGCCACGCCTTGTGTGCTTCACGGTAACCCCGCCACATCCACGCGGCCGTGTCGAAGCAGCATTGAGTTATGGCGCCGCTGAGTTTCGCTTGCTCCTTGACGCGTGCATGAAACAATCGCCTGTCCGCGTAGGAGCCTTTGAACTTGTGTTCCCTGAATAGTTCCGACCATGTCCAGGCCCCATACGTGGTTCGCGCCGTCAACGAATCCAGAATAGAGCGCTTACTCTTCGTGATGCCGTAGTGGACTGGAACCTTCACAGTCCTCACGACAAGCATACGGTTCCCTCCTTGCAGCATGATCCATTGATCGGCTATAAACCGTGGAGGGTCATGCTTGCGGAATTGGTCAGCATGAAGGCTGACACGCAATTCATAAGGGATGTGGGGTTTCTTGCTCAATTCCTCGCTAACAGGTCAGGACAAGAACAAGTGTGCATCGCACCCGAGTCTCATATGAGTTGGGGCGACTTTTGCGCAACTCGAGACGATGGGACTGCAACTCAGAGTGGCTTGCAAACTGCCTGTCCAAGCGGCGTCCAGGGGCATCCCAAGAGATAATAAAGTTGAGTTGAGGCACTATGTCTGGTTGGAGCTACGAGTTGGATGATTGACGGCGTGGTTCTCCGGGAACTGAAGCCCATTCCGGATGAACGCGGGTGGATTATGGAGCTGATGAGGTCTGACTGGGATGTCTTCGAGAAGTTCGGACAAGCGTACCTGACGACAGTATACCCAGGCGTCGTGAAGGCGTGGCACTATCACAAGAAGCAGACAGACCACATGATCTGCATCAAAGGCATGCTCAAGCTCGCCCTCTACGATTCCCGAAAGTCTTCATCAACCCACAAACAGATCAACGAAGTCTTCTTCGGCAGTCGGAAACCTCTCCTCGTGAAGATCCCGCCGCTCGTTTATCACGGATTCAAAGCAGTCGGGGGAGAGACCGCCTACGCCATCAACGTGCCGACGGAGTTGTACAACTACAAGGAGCCTGACGAGTTCAGGCTGCCTCCCGACACTAAGCAGATTCCATACGATTGGGGTCTCACGCCTGGGCTGAAGCATGGATAGGATCCTCGTCACCGGCGGGGCGGGCTTCATAGGAAGCAACTTCGTCCGCCACCTCCTCAACGAAACGGATTGCGGAGTGATAAACCTCGATAAACTCACGTACGCCGGGAATCTAAGCAACATCAAAGACCTACGACGTGAGAAACGACACAAGTTCGTGAGGGGAGACATCAAGAACCGAAAGCTCGCGAATTCGCTCGTCAAGAAAGCCGACGCCGTGGTCAACTTCGCGGCGGAGTCACACGTCGATCGAAGCATTCGGACACCCGAGATCTTCGTGGAAACGAACGTTCTTGGAACGCAAATTCTTCTGGACGCATGCCGCAGATTCGGCGTGAGATTTCAACAGATCAGCACAGACGAGGTCTACGGGAGCCGCCTCGAAGGATCGTTCACCGAGACAGACCGACTCCAACCCTCGAGCCCCTACTCGGCGAGCAAGGCTGCCGCGGACCTCCTAGTCAACTCATATCACGTCACGTATGATCTCGAGGTCACCGTGACGAGGAGCACAAACAACTATGGCCCCAACCAGCATCCGGAGAAGCTCATCCCCAGACTCATCACGAACGCGCTCCGTGGAAAGCCTCTCCCGATCTACGGCTCCGGCCAGAATATTCGCGACTGGATCTTCGTAGAAGACAACTGCAAAGCGATCCTCACGGTTCTGGAGAAGGGAAAGAAGGGGGAGACCTACAATATCGGTGGAGGAAACGAGAGGAAGAACGTCGAGATCGCTAAAGAGATTCTTCGTTGTCTCTCTCTTCCTGAGAAGATGATAGAGTTCGTCGGCGACCGTCCGGGGCACGATTTCAGATACTCTCTAGCTTGCGACAAGATCCATCGCTTGGGGTGGAAGCCTCAAATGGGCTTCGAGGAAGGGCTTCAGAAGACGATTCACTGGTACAAGGCGAACAAGTGCTGGTGGCGACCACTGGTTGACTGAATGTCCGAGGAGCGAGCACTGCAGATTGCTCACGGATCACAAATCGCTCCAGCGGACGGTGTAACGCTCCCATCTGAAGTCTCTCAGCAGACCGCCAGCCAGCCTTGCCTCCAATTGCAGGACAATGCTGAGAGGTTCCAGAGACAAACAATACGGTATTCAGTAGGTTGTGAGACGAATAACACACGCACTAGACTTGGCCCCTCTGACCTGGAATGATGGTCTGATGAACTCCAAGCAAAGGTCTAACCATAAATGGCCTTTCTAGGCCCCACATCAAGTAAGACAACGAGGCGTTTCTCTTCGTCTATCTTGTAGACTATTCGATAGTCGCCGGTTCTCCATCGAAGGAGACCATCCAGCTCTCCTCTCAGCCTGATGCCTGCAAAGGGATTTGAAAACAGTTCTTCAATTGCGAGCAGAACCCTTGCCCTGATGTCAGCCGGTAGTTTCTTGAGTTCCCTCAGGAAGTGGTTAGTGGGTGCGCTTCGAAAGCGCCCCTGAGCCATTCTCTAACCCTCAATAAGCGAGTTCAACTGCTTTGGGTCCTCGACTACCACATATTCGCCTTGCTCGTACTGCTTCAGGCTACTCTTTATCCTGCGGATCCCTTCCTTGTCTGCAAGTTCCTCAAGGGTTGCAATGATCTCCTCTATCTGGCGTGCATGTTCCTGAAGTTCCATGAGGACAGATCTTGGCACGGACAAGGACTCGCTCAAGTGAATTCGAGAACGTCAGCAGTTCACGCAGCTAATAGGAGTTCCGCTCATTCTGATCACACTATGCACTCCCATGGTCGAAGGATCCGGATCGCGAGTTCACCCTGGAGCGTGTGGGGGCGCTTGTGAGGGGGTTGTACGTGTGGAAAACTGGAAGTTGAGCGTTCGGAGGCACCTATTTCAGGCCTCATTGGGAAGTGTGGGCCGTTTTCATGCCAGTTCGCCAATATTTTTCCGGAGGGGCTTGTCGGTTGTGGCTGCGTGGGCGTGGTGGGTGCGATGGGGATAGTCCTGACGGTGCCTGCGGCTTGGCGTTTGATTCTCTCCGCGACTAAGAGTCGCGGGGATTCATGCTTCCACCATGGTCCTCTTCGCTTGAGTGGGCATCCGATTGTTGCGGTTTCACCCGCATCCATCCCCGCACGGAAGCATGAATATGCCCCCCCAAGAACTGCTGAGGGATCGCTCACTTCACGTCTGAGGACAGGAGCTTGCGCTCGTCCAGTCTTGGTCAGGGCTCCTTCCCTGCAGATAGACAATCCAGGATTTTCTCCGCCTCTGTCTCGACGTTAGTTGCTTGCAGATCGGTTTGTTTCGCGACTTCAATTAGCTCTGCGTCTGCACTGAGGAAGAGATCGCAGTCGAGGTTTCTCGCCGTTGCGATCTGGATAGCGTCAGCTTCGTAGATGTGGCTTGAAAAGATCAGATGCCAAGCATCAGCGAATATCTTGGCGGTTGGGGATCGTATATTCAGGTGCCCAAGCCTGAACAGCTTTATCGTTTCTGCGACAAAATCCCTAGTGCTAGTCCTGAACTGCGTCTCTGAGATGACTTTCCTAGAGAGGTGTTGGTCAAGTGCGCCTATCAGTTCGCCCACATTCCACATCGAGAACGACATCTTAAGGGAGCCTACCTCGGCTCGGCCGTAGACATCGTCAACAAGCTCGGATCCTTTCTCTTCAATATACCTCTTGACGATGGTGCTTGTGTCAAGATACACGTTTCTTGCGCTCATCTCTCATCCGTCTGATCGTTGTCGCCGTCGACACCCTGACCTTCGGCCTATGACTTATGATTTCTTTAGATGAAGGATACGAGTCCAGAACAATTCCGGCGCTTGATGCAAAGGTTTCGAGAACCGCTGCAGGGGTGAAGCTGCGTAGAGCTTCCTCAACGCCTGCGCTCATCTTTCTCGTCGTCCCGTAGGCTTCTTCGACGAACCTCCTGAAGTCGCTCCAAATCTTCTCGTCCAAGACAAGTGTCGTCTTAACAGTCCCCAAGAGCGCCCGCCATCTAGAAGGTATACCGTACAACCTTATTATGCTTTGCCTCGCTGCGGCAAGATATCGTGGAAAAGCTCACACCCATTCATGGGTGGGTGATCACTTGCAGCTACCTCTTCTACTGAAATCCTAGCCGTGGGAGAATCTTTCACGGCGTGTGCGAGCGTGACATTTAGGGTGCGTCGTGTGTCCTGGCTCAAGCTTGACTGAGGGTTCATTGTGGGCGCTGGAGGAGAACGTGGATTCGAGTTGCTCGTCGCTGAGATCTGTGACTCGATCCTGAGGCGGCTAAACGGGACCGTATCCGAGCATGTGGACGCTTCCGCCAAGGTGGCTATCCAGTCATCCGTTCCACTTCTCGACGAAACCAAAACGCCAGCGTCTAAGGGCTTTCAGGAGGCGAGCCGTCAGTGGCTCCTGGAGCAACTCCGCGAGATCCTCATGATCGCCATGCAGCGCGTAACGAATCTGAAGACGCCTGCGCCGGATCGGATCAAGTGGTCAAGGATCGTCATCGCGGCAGCGCAAGCCTCCAACGCCGTACTACGCGACGTCGAGATCGAGGCGCTCAAACAACAGATCGCGGAGTTGAAGGCGCTCACACTCGCCCGACTGGGTGAAGACGACGTTGAGGACCGAACAGATCAAACGCGAGATGAGGAAACTCAAGCGGACAGTTGACCGGGCACCACGCGTCTCGCGATTCCGCGGCAGACGCGTCGTCCACGCGGAGGAATGGAAATGGGGAGACTGGACGAAGCTACCTGACAAGTACTCCCTCCTCATAGTTTACGGGAAGAGCGTGCCCGACGACTACCTACGCGACTATGCCGAACTCCTGGAAAAACTTGAAGATGCAACCTATGGCAAGATGGTCTGCTGGGGCTGCGTGATTCAGCGAGCCCAAGATGCGAGGAAGGAACTTGACCGCCACACACGATACTGGCAGGAGAACGGAGGAGAAACCGCCAAAGAGAGATGGTACCAGGAAGCAGGGGAACCGTACACGTCAAGTTTCCGCAAAGATGACGCCATCCGACAAGTGGAATGGCGAATCTATAATGAGCTCGCCGAGGCGAACAACCGCACATGCGAGATCCACAACTACTTCCACTGTCCCTACCGCGATGCGCGAGATCAACTCCTACAGGACGGCAACGACGCACATTGGCTCTGGGAACACATCCAATGGTATGACCGCCACTGGAACCGTAACCACACATTCACACCCTCAGCGAGCGAGCATGAATGGTACCACTACGACGAACCACCCATCATCGACGTAACAAACTACGACGACATCATGCGCGCGATCGATGACGGTAGACTCGACAAGATCATAGACGAGCACACACGCTACATGAAAGAGACCGACCGCAAAATCTGGGCACTCTAGGAGAACCACTATCGAGCTCTCATGCATCGCGGGGACGGGGCATCCGAGTTTTTCAGGAACGCGCCTGGCTGATAGGAATCAACTTATAGGGTAGGATTGCCTCCTCCGGCAGTGGTGCCTCCGTTGGGAGTTGTTGTGAAAGTCACGAGAAGGGGTCAGACAACCCTTCCCGTCGAACAGAGGACGAGGCTTGGCATCAAAGAGGGCGACCACTTGCTCATTGAAGAGACCGCACAAGGACTTCTTGTCCGTCGCGTGCCTGACCTCATGGATCTAGCAGGCGTGGACGCGAAGCACGGCACCATAGAAGAGGCCAAGAAAATGGTCGAACGAATGAGGGAGGAATACTAGAGAGACTTGGAGGTAATCGACTCAAGATTCCTACTGGAGTACTTCCTCTCCGACAACGAAGAGACAAAATCGAAAGCCTCCAAGCATCTCAGAACCCTGATCGAGAAGAAAACCGGCATCTTACCCACAATAGTTGTTACCGAAATCGTGCGCTACGTCTCCGACAAACGCGGAAGAGAAGAAGCGACGATCAGATACCTGTCTCTCAAGAGAAGTGGACTCGTAATCGCCAACCTTACGGCCGAAATAGCAAGAGAAGCAGGCCTCTTGAAGAGCCACCATCCGAACATACCAACGGGTGACTGCATAGTCGCGTCCACCGCCCTGGCGGCAAGAGCGAAGATCCTCTCAGATGATAGACATTACGACGAGATCAAAGGCATGACAAGAACCTGGCTCTAGAAGGATTATGGACGAGCAACTTCACGCCACCTACGGGCGCGTACGCCACCGACTCTAACACTGTCCTATTGCTGCACATGGACGGCGCAGACGGCAGCACCCAATTCCCCGATGCCGTGACCATAATGGGGCGAGCGCAAGCTCCCGACTTGTCGCGGGGCGAGTCAATCTGATCTATGACCTGTATGCTTTTGATCTGAATTCCACAACCAAGATATTAATTAGCCTAGATTCCCACGCTACCTCGTACTCGATGCGAACGTCCCCTATCCGTATCCGGTACACATCCTTCAACCCACGCAGCTTCCTAACGTCGTACTCAGGAACGGGGGCGGGGTTCTGCTTCAGCGCTTCGAATGCGAGGATTGCTCTCTGTGCATAGTGTTCGGGCAGCCTTCTCAGCGACTTTCGCGCCCGGTTCGATACGACAACCTCGAACAGAGGTTCACACACCGACCTCTTTTCGGAGTTGAGCCAGCGTCACAAAACTTCCTTTCTCGATTTCGCGGCGACCCTCTGCGATCTGTCTTCTCTCCGATGAAGTGGGTCGTTCCTCCGGCAAGAGCTCCGCTCGAAGGCGCAGAAGCTCGATTTTCACATCGTCGAGCTTCGTGATTACCTTGCGAAGTTCGGTCCTTGTGACTGCCATGCGCTCTCATCTGAGAGAACACGTGCCACCGCGTACTAAGAATTGCGGTTCAAGGCTCTGTTAACTTGTCGGCTCCCGTTATTCTCCTCCCAGCCTTTTCTTTCACTCATGTCTCAAGCTTAACCCCCTGCAAGTCGTACCGATTAGTCGTGCGAGCCTTCAAGTCTGTCTGGCAACGTTATGCGCCTACGCCTGAGACTTTTGGTTACTTGAGCAGTTCCGTCAGATGCTGAATGATTGCGTCCGCATCGGGCTCACTGAGAACGTGACCAGTCTGAAGTCGTTGTCGTTGAAGGCGTACAGGCAACTCAGCCGCTACGATTTGGCAAGCTACTATAAGCTCTGTGCAATCAGCGCAACCACGGGCATTTTGCGCAACCATCGGAAAGCGAAGCGGAAGAACCCGTGCGTGAGGGAGCCGTATGCGCGGCGTCAACGTTTGACCACATGCTACGGCTTCAAGGTTCGAGACGGTGAACTGTCACTGCCAATTCATGCGAGGGAGCATATTCGGATCCCTCTGAATCAACACATCCAAGCAACGATCAACGCCTTCGCAGTCCGATCGGTGACACTCACGGAGGACAGGCTATCCTTAGCGTACTCGAATGAGGTTCAACAGCTCCGGCCACGCGGCTTCATCGGCATTGACCGGAACCTTGACAATGTCACGGTTGCCGCAACTGATGGAACTGTTCATCGGCATGATCTCTCCGAGGCCACACGAGTGAAAGCCATGTATCTTGGTGTGCGGTCACATTTCAAGCGCAACGATGTTCGCATCCGCCGTGAGATCAGTAGCAAGTACGGACAGAAGCAACGAGACAAGGTCAAGCAGATTCTCCATCATGCATCCAAGTCTGTTGTGGAGGAAGCGAAGGCGAAGCAGTATGGAATCGCGATGGAGAAGCTCACTGGCATTCGCAAACTCTACCGTAGAGGGAACTGGCAGGGGCGTTGGTATCGTGGACGCATGAACTCATGGTCGTATGCCGAGTTGCAGCGACAGATTGAGTACAAAGCCAGGTGGGAAGGCTTGCCAGTCATCTACGTGCATCCGCATGGGACCAGTAGCAGGTGTTCGATATGTGGGCAGAAGATGAAGCCCGAAGAGAACCGAACGCTACGGTGCCCCAGTTGCGGACGTACGATAGATCGTGATGTGAACGCAGCCAGGAACATCCTGGCTGCGGGAACCCTGAGGTTCGGGGTAATCGGCCTCACAAGTGAAGCGATGGTGGCGGAACCCGCAAGCGTACGGCAATCCGCAAAGTCGATGCGAGGCAGTTAACCATGTCAGCCATGCGCCGACAAGTTAACAGAACCCGGTTCAAGCATGATGTCGAGGAGAGAGTCAAGACAAGAAAGTACTGTGGCGTGCAACTTCTAAGCGAGAACAAACCTGAAAAACTGACCGTTTGAACTTCAATGGGGAAAAAGAGCAGCTCCTGGGCGTACGGGGTTGTGCAGTTCATCGTCTCGCGAGCCACCTAGTGACACGACTGGTAGGCCCATCATTCATGATGCACGTTTGAAGAGGATCCTCTGCTTCTGAGAGGGGAACCCATTGACCATAACTGGGCGACCGTAGGCTCCCGACTCCAGTCGCGGAGAGAATCAAGCCCATTTTCGCAGGCTTCATCTGCTTGAAACCGCCCACTCGTTTCGCCTCGGACCGTTCCGCCTGGAGTTTTAATAGCAGGTGCTGCTGTTCACATTACAGGCGATGTCGGTGAAGTTCAGCGTATTGGTTGAGAGGGACGAGGACGGATACTACATCGCCTCAGTCCCAGAGTTGCAGGGCTGTCACACTCAAGCCAAAACACTTGACGAGCTGACAAGCAGGGTCAAGGAGGCGATCCAGCTATACCTCGAAACTGAAGGCATGAAAGCCGAGGGAAAGATTGAGCTCGTGGGAGTTCAATTTGTAGAGGTCCCTCTCAAGTGAGCTTAAGACCTACACCGGCCAAGAAAGTCATCAAGCTTCTGAACATGATAGGTTTCGTAAGTGTGAGGCAACGGGGCGGTCACGTTGTTCTGAAACACCCCGACGGGAGAGTGGCGGTCGTTCCAGTTCATCCCGGAGAAGACGTTGGAAGAGGAATTGCTCTTCAAGATAATGAAGGATGCGAAGATGTCTAAAGAGGAGTTTCTCAAGTTACTAGAGGAAGCTTAAGCAAGACTATTCTAGCCCTCCCCGCCCTCTTCCATCGCCCAGGCGTGCTGTGAAACCTAGCACACACCGGATCTGCTAGGGCTGAATGAGACAATCCCGGAAGGAACAGTAGGCTCAGATGTGGTTGAGATGTCCGAAACCTCGAACAAGGCTCTCAACCGAAAATAGGCGGGGCAGGCTCGAGTAAGCAGAAGCATCGTGAATATGGCGGCTCGCGGCGGCGGGTACGCTGTCAGGCCGATGGTTTAGCCTATGCTTCTACACTGGGATCGATAGCGGGTGGAACCGCAACAACAGAATGCCCACCCAAGAGAAGAGGAGCAGAGTGGAAGCATGAATCCCGCGACTTTTGGTCGCGGAGAGAATCAATCAATGTGCGCTGTGTCGCGAATTGCAGTCTCTCCGCCCGAGTTCTATCGTTCACCTATCCATCTCACAGGCTTGACTATGTAGCACTCTGCATCGTCAAGCTTTGCGCCTTGGGCTCTATGTCGATGAGTTCTCGGGATTGGAACGCGCATCAGTTCGATACGACGTGCGTAGGCGATTATTCGTTCTCCGACCAGCCCGTCACTCTCGCCGTATAGTATTGTCATGCGGGAATCTCCTCGACCCTACGCGTGCTCTCCTCGACCTTCTTCTCGGCTAAGAGTTTCCTCACCACGGCAAGCACTAACCGGTAATCGATCCCCAGCTCTTCAGCCATCTCATCCGGCCACACCGCGCCCGGGTGCTTCTTCAAATATCGTTCCACGGCTCTCCTAGCCTCTGACATGGGGACGTCACGCAAATTCACAAGCTTCACGATACCGGCCTTCCTCGTGTATTCGACCACAGCCAGCCTCACAAGCTCCGCAACGCTCCTAGCGGCGCCTCCTCGAACGAAACGCGCCACACGCCTATACTCTTCCTCTGTGACTACCGCTGAAAGTCTTGGCAACTGTATCAATGTACCAATGTGCCATTCGTCACTATATGCCTTCCGCCAGAAGCCACTAGGGCCGCCCCAGGCCATTGAGTGGGCTCAATGCCATGCCACAGCGCGGTCTCGTCCAGAAGTGACCATAATGGGGCGAGCGTAAGCTCTCGACTTCTGGTCGTGGAGTAAGCGAGCCCCTGGCAGCTTAAATGTCTCGCACACACACCGGATCTGCTAGGGCTGAATGAGACAATCCCGGAAGGAACAGTAGGCTCAGATGTGGTTGAGATGTCCGAAACCTCGAACAAGGCTCTCAACCGAAAATAGGCGGGGCAGGCTCGAGTAAGCAGAAGCATCGTGAATATGGCGGCTCGCGGCGGCGGGTACGCTGTCAGGCCAATGGTTTAGCCTATGCTTCTACACTGGGATCGATAGCGGGTGGAACCGCAACAACGGGATGCCCACCCAAGAGAAGAGGAGCAGAGTGGAAGCATGAATCCCGCGACTCTTAGTCGCGGAGAGAATCAATGAGAGCTTCGCCCCGCTCGCTAGCGTTTGCCGCTGTGTAACACGACGTAGTAGGTCGCATACAGCACTGTGACGTTGGCTGTTAGAATTGCATAGACGTTGTCTGGAGGGCCAAAACCGCCCATTATCTTGATCCAGAAAATGTACGTGTGCCCGGAGAATGGTATCAGCAGCAGGTTCTTCCCCGGCTCGGGTCCCGCCCAGTTGATGCTCACACTGGGACCAATTAGGGAGGGATAAAACTGCAGCTCTACTATGTCGATTGCGATTGGCCATGGCCCACGGTTCTGGAATTCTAGTGTGAAACATGCTGAATCAGTGGGACAGCCGCTGTTCGTGCTGGGGTTGACAGCCAACATGAGAACCTGATCAGGGCCACCTGGAAAGATCGGGGAAACTGCCCATAGAAGTACTGCACAGACAATTATGAGGCCGACCACAGCTCTCTTCACGATTGTTACACCTAGCACATGACGATACTCTGTCGCCTTCCCATAATAGATGTATGCAGTCTTCTGGCAAAACACAGTGAGAAGGAAACACAGTCGTCTCTACACTTCACCAGGGGCACTTGACAGAAAACCTCCGGGAAGAGGGGAAATCAACAAACGCTCACGAAGCGAGAGAGACCTCCCTCCGGAGGGGCCCACGGTTCTGGTAACTTTGGTACGGGCCAAGTGGGGAAACCGTCGGTGGTAACTAGAAGGGGTCTTGCGTTGCCTTCTGTCAGGCTAGCGTCATTTGCCGCTACCTAAGCTCAAGGTACGGTTAAGACATCGAACCTATACCCCTAGTGGATGTAGCCTTTACCCCTAGGATTCGAATGTGTGCCCCCAAGATGGGAATGTTTACCCCTAAGATGCGAACGTACCCCTGACATACTGTAATTCGTACCGTAACACGTACCGTTAATACGTACTCTTATATCGCATTACCTAACATGCATCATACCGAGTGGTGAAAAGCTGTGCTGCCCGAGACGATCGAACCGCTAAAGGGTAAGGCCGCAACGGAGTTCATAAAGTACGACACGCGCGAACTCACTTCCGCCGAAAAGAAGTCGTTGAAGAAGGCGGACACAGTCTACGCCAAACACAAGGTCACGCCCTAGCCTTGCGTGCTTTTCTTGCCGTCAACACAACCCGTTGACCCGACGAAACTCCAGTTCCTAAAGCTGTCCTCAATCTCCAGACTTGAGGGATTTGACTGTACTGAAGCTGACGGCACGGACCCGTTAGGCCTTCAGGAGTTCATCCAGAGGGAGGCTCTAGTCTATCAATCCGAGAGAATCGGCGTGACCTACTTGGTCCTACATGGAAAGGACGTTGTCGCATTCATCACGGTCAGCATGAACTGCCTGAGTGTCGATGAGCTTGAGAAACCAGAGAAGATTGCCGAGGTATCATCTAGGAGATACCCCGCTTTGTTGCTGGGACGCCTAGGAGTCGACAAGAGGTTCAGAGATCAGAACGTTGGCACTTACTTGTGCCTCTGGGTCATCGGCTTGGCCAGACGAATTTCACAATTCGTTGGTTGCCGCTACGTAGCTTTACACACGCTTCCTGAGAAGACCGGCTTCTACACGCGAGGACCACTCGACTTTGTCGAGTCATCTCTTGAGCGCCCTGACAAGAAGAAGCTTCTCTACCGACGAATAGTGGATCAATCAGTCTCCAAGTAGCATGGAACACCTGCTGATGCATGCGAAAGTTTATGGGGGCTTTTCTCTGTCCTCGAGTATGAGGGCATCGAGTGTAAGTGATCCGTGCGAGGGCGCCGCTGAGCAGCCTTTGCTTCTTGATTGGTTTATTGATCGCGCTCAGCACGCTTAGTTTCCCCGTGTACGCTGGCTCCTCAGATCTCACGGTTGACAGTATATGGGTTGAGAGGGCCTCAGCCCCTGGCGTGCCGGTGGCCGGAACCGATTTGGCCCTTAACGAGTCATTCAACATAGTTGCGAGTATCAAGAACCTCGGACAAGAGGCTGCCGACGGGTATTATCTGGACGTGTACTATGACAATGACTACGGTCGAGGCGGGCCGGACAACATTACGGCAGGCGAGGTCCAGGAATGGTATGTAGGGCCCCTCACAGCCTCAGCGGGCACGCATACGACCCATTGGGTAGTGGACCCGGACAACCTGATAGCGGAACTAGACGAAAGCAACAATCAGAAAGATCTCACTTTCACAATTGGAGGAGAGATCACGACCACAGCGACCACTACCTCTGCCTCAGCAACCACGAACTCCACTTCAACAACCACGAGCTCCACCTCAAGTTCAACACCAGCAGCAACTGAATCGGCATCGACGCCCACGACGATTACAGTCCAGACTACGCAAGTTGTGACCGCGACTGGCACGACAACGGTGACCGGCTACATGACCGTGACCGTCATCAGCTACACTGGCACGCAGATTTCGACTAGCACGATCGTGGTTCCCGCAACCGGCACGGCAGGTCCGCCAGCGCTGACCTCAACAGGTCAAACCATGCAGGTTCTAACTTCGACGCGTACCACAACAGTCACGAGCTACACGACCACGACTCTCACTAGCTATACCCGTACACGGACTTTGACGAGCACCAAAGTGGTCACGAGACCAGCTGCTGCGTCGACTCACATGGCGTACCTTGGCTTCCTATCCCTATTTGCCGCCACGGCTGGCCAGATGGCTACCGCTGGAAGCAAAGGTTGGAGGATTCGCAAAAGGGTCTCTCACCTGAAGATTTCGACGGTTTCCACCTTACGTTCTCTGTCGCTACACCTCGTCGACGACCGTGACCCTAATTGGCACGAGAGCAAGCTCCCGACTTCAGGTCGCGGAGAGAGCGAAAAGAATCAATGGTCGACGAGCCCGATGAGAAAGCCCGCGTCGAAGTCTGCAACTTTATAATAGCATCCTCCTACCATCAGGTAGGGAATGTAAAGAATGGAAGTAGGAGTTTCCACGGTCAGCGAGAAGGGACAGGTCACAATACCCATAGACGCCAGAAGGCGCCTCAAGGTCGTCGCCGGTGACAAGATCCTCTTCAAGATAGAGGGCGACAAGGTTCTCCTGCTACGAATCGGAGACCGAAGGCTCTCGGAAACCCTAGACAGGCAGAAACCTTGGCCCATAGGCAGCCTCGAGTATCAAAAACGGCTGAGGGCTGAGTGGCCCTGAGATTCTCAGTTGACCATAGCAGGGCGAGTGCAAGCTCCTATCTTTAGACATGGAGTAAGCGAGCAATCGGTGAGTCTAATTCCTGCATGGAACACTGTATGGTATGCAGGACATGGGCCATTAACACGCTGGAGCACAAGTCTACCTGCTCAACTACCACCTCGTCTGGCGTCCGAAACGACGAAGAGCCATACTTGTCGGAAAGATCAAGCATCGTCTCGAACAAATCATCCGTGAAACCGCGAAGGAGACGCATGTGGAAATGCTCGATCTCGCCGTGAATCCAGACCACTCACACTTACTCATCTCTGCCTACCCACAACTCCCCACACATAAGATAGTGAAGCGGTTCAAAGCACGAAGCTCACACATGCTACACAGGGAGTTTCCTGAACTGCTCAAACTGCCAAGCCTATGGACCCACGCGTACTTCGTCTCCACCGCAGGCCACGTCTCCGCGAAGACAATACACGAGTACATCCAGAGGCAGAGTAAGAGATGAAACGCAGCAACCTCTTCCAGCTTGCGCCAACAGCAGACCAGCACCACACATTGCGTGAACTAGGAGTCAAGTGCGCGAAGCTTTGGAATGAAGTCAACTACCTCCACCGCCAACAATACAGCGACTACTTGAAGTTGGACTGGAACCCGCAAGCCTACAAGAAGTATGTCCCGCTCGTTGGCTCCGCTACAGCGCAGCAGATCGTCCGCAAGAACAATGAAGCGTGGCGTGCGTTTCTTGCGTTGAAGCGCATGGAGAAGAACGGTGAGCTTCCATCCACAATCAGGCGGGTGAACCCGCCAGGCTACTGGAAACGCGACGGACGATACCTGCTCAGGATACTGTTCCGCTGCGACAGCTACCAGATACGGGAAGAGCGTCTGGATTTGCGGTGTCGTCTCTCCATTCCCTTCAAAGGCAAGTTGAAGTGGACTGGTAAGCAGGGACGGTTAGAGGTTGTATGGGATTCCTTGTCGGAGAAGTGGCGTGTCTTTCAAGCCATGAATGTGAAGCCACTCATCACCCCGTTAGGGTCCAAGACATGCTACATCGACATGGGCGTACGGAACCTCGCAACCATCTGGCTCCCAGAATGGCGTCAACCAGTCGCATACCAGTCTGGCCGCTTGCTGGCGGATTGGTGGTACTGGACCAACCGCATAGCCAGACACCAACAGCGACTCGCCGTCGTGAATGGAAGGAAGAAGTCGAAGCAGCTCTCCAAGCTCTACAGGATAAGGAAGAAGCGTTTCAGACATGCAGTAGCCGCATTTGCCCGACAATTCATTAAGGACATCTACAGGCAAGGCGTGTCAACGATCGTTATCGGTGAACTCACAGGCATCCGAAACGGCAACGCGCATGGTAGGCAGGGAAACGCGATGGTTCACAACTACTGGAGCCACAAACATGTCGCGGACAGACTCAAGTGGACAGCGGAAGAGTACGGCATCAAAATCGAAACTGTCTCTGAGGCGTACACGAGCCAGACCTGTCCACGATGTCATTCACGACATTCACTGCGCGTTCTGCGCGGGTTCCAATGCCTAGACTGCGGATTGGAGGCGCATAGGGACGCAGTTGGCGTCTTGAATATAGCTGCCCGCTGCGGCGAGCATGCTGTCAGGCCAATGGTTTGGCCTATGCTTCTACGATGGGATGGATGCGGGTGGAACCGCAACAACGGAATGCCCACCCTAGAGATGAGCAGAGTGGAAGCATGAATCTCCCGACTCCTAGTCGCGGAGAGAGTCAAACGAACATCTTCCTCAACGTCAAGAACAAGGAAGAGCCATACTATCGATACTCGAAGAAGATCCTTGAACTTATCGACGACGGAGAGGCTGAAGGCGTTGTCTCAACGATGATTGTCGCTGAGCTATGTGCTGGGTACCACGAATTCAACGAGCTGACAGAGAAGGACGAGTTCCTGACGCAGCTGAGAACGAACCCAAACTACAAGATCGTCCATCTCGACCTAGAGGTTGCTGAGGAGGCGGGCAGGGTCAGAGCAATGACCCATCTCCGCCTCCCCGACGCCATCCTCGTCGCATCCTCCCTGATCGCCGGTGCACCAATACTAGTGACACATGACGACCAGTTAGTCAAGGCGCAAGGTCTAATCCGAGTTCTCACGGCCGAGCATGCGCTGAAAGAGCCGATGGCAGACTAGTCCTCTCGGATCAGGGGGGACGCAGTTGGCGTCTTGAATATGGCTGCCCGCTGCGGCGAGCATGCTGTCAGGCCAATGGTTTGGCCTATGCTTCTACGATGGGATGGATGCGGGTGGAACCGCAACAACGGAATGCCCACCCTAGAGATGAGCAGAGTGGAAGCATGAATCCCCGCGACTTCAGTCGCGGAGAGAATCAAATGATCCTTAGCCGTTTGATGTCCCCCATACAAAGGAGATATCTGGGAGGCCAGAGAAGATGAGGAGCACTGGGGATTCTGTATTGAAGAGAGGTTCCATCCCAGTCGCGGTCTTACTGGTCTTTGTGGTGCTGCTCTCGGCGAGTTCGGGCCTCTACGCCGGCGCCTCCTTCTTCGCCCAGCAAGCCCCGAATGTCACAGTCACGACAACCATCCTCACAACCACGACCAGCTGGACCACCTCGACCATATGGTCCACCATGACGGCAGTGATTCTAGGTGTCTGGACAACGGTGCAGTACACAACCAGCACAAGCACGGTAACAGTAACAGGCAGCACAGCCTCTTCGAGTACTGCAAGCTATTCGAACGGTAAGATAGTCACCGCAAACGGGAATGCGCGAATCACCACCGCGCAGTCGAAGTTTGGTGGCGCAAGCGGACTCTTCAATGGCAATGGGGCCTACCTTTCGACGCCGGATTCGGCGGACTGGGCCTTCGGCACTGCTGATTTCACGATCGATTTCTGGGTGCGATTCAATGCACTACCGGCAGCGTCAAGTTACATGTACATGGTCAATCAGCGACAGGATGATAGTAACCGCTGGCATGCGGTCCTGTACAACTATGGTGGAACATACTACTGGGCCTTCGTGCAGATCACTAGCGGTGTCCAAACGATAAGCATCTACGAGAAATCTCCCGGTATTTCTACGATCACGTGGTATCATGTTGCTTTCGTGAGAAGCGGCAACTCATGGTACTTCTTCCAAGACGGAACGCAGTGTGGCACGACAGCTACTAACTCTAACGCTGTTTCTGACTTCGCAGGCTCGCTATACATAGGGCAGTACGGAGGGGGACCCCCTGGCTACCTTAACGGCTGGCTTGATGAGCTCCGCATCTCTAAGGGTGTTGCGCGTTGGACAAGCAACTTCGCTCCGCCCACGAGTGCGCCTACCGGCGACTCCAACATTGTCTTGCTGCTGCACATGGATGGTGCAGACGGCAGCAACACCTTCATCGACGGTTGAAGATTATATGAGAGCACTTGTGCTGGAGCTTAGCGACGAATATCCTCACGTTCTCGAATAGAAGAGCGGAGGAACGATTGATTCATACACCGTCAACAAGTGGTGGAGACGCCCGCTAGGAGCTCATGCTTCTGACGTCAGGCGATCGTACTTCGGGGGGTTCTCAATGGGCCTCGATTGGTGAGGGATGAATTCACGATACCAGAACTCCACATTGAGTATGCGCCAGATCAGTGTTGCCTCGTCGCTTGTCAGTGTGGATTTGCCAATCAATTTCTTTAGCGCCTCGATGCCGACATATTTGCTCACCGTTAAGCGACAGTCGGAAAAGAACTGTTCAGTTTCTCTCAGAGTCCTTGTATCCAGTTCTTTTCTGGGATTTCGAATCAGAAGTGCGATTCCCAGATCAAGAGCTCAATCGCCCTCAACGAGTAACTGAGAAGAGATAGGAAAAGATAGAGCGAGAATGTTGCGGCGAAGGCTAGCTGTGTTCTCCTATCAGGCGTCCCGCCAAATCGGTTGACTCTGCGTATCACGCTTGCCGCGCCCAGCGCTCCTGTGAGATACAGAGGAAGAATGAAAAGGCCTCTCCACGTCAAGAAGATGTCCGGACTCAACATCGTGAAAACAAGCGACACGACAACCATGCCAGCGACTATCCGGCGAAAAGACTGGTCGAGCATTTCAGTGTCCGCCAGGCCAACCACGGAAAGCAATGCGAGAAATGGCAGATCAACCCGGTTCCCGGCGAAGTCGAAAGCCTGCTCAAGCGCAGCAAAGGCGGATCCAACCGCTCCCGTACTCATCTGTCCCTGCAAGTAGTTCCATCCAACCTGGAACCAGACATTTGGGTCAAGCGCTGCCGGCTGAACGCCCACAGCAGAAACCAAGTACAATGCAACGACAGGAGCAAACATTGCGCCCACAAACATGATGGCTGTGATGCCTGTCTCGCGTATCCATTCTCGGTTGCTCAGTGAACGAAAAGCGAAAACACTGGAAACGACAGCGAGGCACAACGCTGCGATGGCCGTGACCCACAGGTAGGAGTACGATCCGATCAGAATCACGGAAAGAACAAGCGCACCTAGGAACGCAAGAAGAGAACGAACTCGGATCGCCCTAACCGCCAGAGCGAACATGAGAGTTGCGACCGCCAAACCGAACCAGTTCGCATAGATGCCCGCAGCCATACCAAGCGTGGTCTGGGCAGAAACCACCGAGAGCAACGCAGCGAACGATGCAAGCAAGGGGCGGGATGTCCCCTCCCTCACCAGCATGAAGGTGCCCAACGCCAGCAGTGCCACCACGAATGGTGGCGTGAACCTTACGACTGATTCAGGGCTGGCGCCAGTTGAGATCTTCGCTGCGATCAGGATGATGACGAATAGGCCTCTGTCGCTCTCCATGCTGCGCATGGCGTCAGTGATGTTGGTGAAGAAGCGCATTCTGTCGATGTAGAACCAAGCATCGCTTCCGAAGAGCGTCATGGTTTCGCGGGAGAGATACGGATAGAGAGTGATCGCAGCGCCTAGTATCATTGATCCGAGGAGGATGAGGTAGGGAAGTGATCGATGACCGAGGATTCTCATCGCCTGACTCTGCTTTGGAATCGTATGTGACGAAAGGCCGACTGGGCCCTGCGGTTTATCACGATTCATCGGCAGCAACCTGGCCACACATGCGAGCGGCTCTCTGAAGAGCGACACAATTGCTACGAAGCCGAGCACCACCAGAATCCCGGAGAGCACAGGCCTCGCCAGGTAGAAGACCTCCACATCGACCCCAAGCATGTGTAACCACACGTCCCGAGGCGAGATGTATGATCCTGAAATCAAGGCAGAGAAGAAGCCATCCTGCCAAATCAGAAGCGACACAATACCTCCCACGGAAATGACGCTTAGAAGTGCGAAGACTATTGAGGCGACCGCCCTCAGGGCAGTGCCCTTCTCGATTCCGAGAATTCGCTTCGAGTTGGGGACGAGAGCGTGTGAGAGGAGAAGGCCTGACCCTATCAGCGCTGCCGCCCCCATAGGGTACCATTGCGTCATTATCGCCACCGACACGACCGGGAGAACGAGAGACGTTAGTGCCAGCGTCAAATCCAACACAATCCTTCTGCGAATTATGGCAAGGAAGATCGGTGTTGCTGAAATGATGAAACTCAAGCCCCATGCGATCCAGTCTCCTGTACCTCCGAACACATGCACGTCAAGAACGATCCAAGTCTTGAAGGGGTGCCAAAGGAGTCCGGTGACGCCTCCGAGTATTACGAGGCAAAAGAAGATGCAGACTCCGCTCGCAAGAAGGGGGACATAGCGCAGAACCGTGGAAGGATTTGACGAGCTAGACATGCCAAACGCTCTCAACTATGCCTGAATCGCGCATCAACTAGGAATGCTTTCTTTCTCTACTATCCGAATGCAAATAAGGTCTATCATAGGGTGGTCTCTTTCGAACTAGGATGAGCGCCAAGAAGAGTATCCCCGAAAGACTCTGGAAAAGCATTCTGGCAAACATGCCGATTCCCTGTGTGGATGTCATCGTCTATACCAGGGTTCTCCGCGAAACTCGCGTTCTGCTAGGTTACAGGAAGATCTACCCCTACGATGACCAGTGGGCTCTTCCGGGAGGACGAATCGTCAAGAAGGAATCACTACATGCAACAGCGAACCGTCAGTTGAAGGAGATCGGCGTTCGCCCTACAGGCGGCTACAAGCTTGTTGGGGTCTACCCGGTGAACTTCAAGCGCAGATCCGACATCAGCATCTGCCTCTCAACTAGTCTGCGTTCACCGCAGGAACCTCGACCAACAAAAGAGATGGCAAAGTACATCTGGAGCCCTCTGAACGATCTACCATCTGGACTCGGGTCCAACTATAGGACGATGCTGAGAGATTTCGGATCCTCAAGATAGACATTGATTCTCTCCGCGACTGAAGTCGGGAGAGAGCTAAGTTATGGTTCAATGTTCTCCCTGAACCTGTGCCCAAAGCCCGATCTTGCATCGGGACGAGTCATCGTCGAACAGACGGTGAAGAGGACGCGGCAGACATTGCTTTCTTGTTTCCGATCATCTTCTGTACTATCCCACAACATATTGCACACTATCGAACTGAGCAAGTAGAGTATGCTTGCATGAAGAGACTACGGCAGAAGTCTGCTTCAGAGAATGCCAGAAGTCCTCTTTTCTCGCAGAACACATCGCAAGACCACGATGTGCAAAATGTCCTGGGATAACACATTTCCGATCATCTTCCCGAAGGCCTAATTAGTTGCTGAGTATCAACTTTTGTTGACAGCAACATTGGCAACGGTCAAGATCTGGACGACCATCGATCGAGGTCTCAAGAGGAAATTGAGGTTGCTGACTGCCAATCTTGGTTTCAAGAGTGAGACCGAGTGTGTGCGGGAAGCGTTGAGGCAGGGAGTACAGATATTGGAGGCGCAGAGATCCGTTTTCGCAATGGTTACCAAGAGGAAGGATTCCATACTTCAGACTGCGGGGCTCCTGGCCGACGAGTACGAGCGACTGAGCAAAGGCGAACTTGAACTGAAGATTAGGTCACAGTGGAAAGAAGCCGACCCGTCTGCGTGAAGCCTGCAATTGAGATTCATCGACTCAAATGTGCTCTTTCGAATGTTCGCTGCATCCGCGGACATTATAAGACGATATCAAGAATCTGGCAGTTGCGGAAACAAATCATTAGACTATGCGATAGGTCTGCTGTTGAGGCTTGGTGAGGGAGGCTGTTCAAGGAACCCTGCATCATACTTTCACTTGTAGGATGTGGGTTGGAAGAGACATCGTGATGTCTTCCGCCCCTACCTTGTGTTGGGGTGTAGCCTCCGCTGGCAGTAGGCCAGCTTCATTGTGCACCAGGCCCGTGAGGGTCTGATGCAGAACTGTGGGTTCGCTTCCTCCATTTAGCCACACGCTTTGAATTCCATCTTCATCATCTGCGCGGACACTGCGGAGGAACGTGAACGACGGATAGTCGATCACCTTAACGGAGAACGCGTACGCAGCCGCCTTATGCACGTCTAGGCCAAGTGGCTTTGATAGTTTCCTGCCAATCTTGGACGTGTACGCTTCAGACCGCTCGTTGTATTTGACGCAGTTCAGTGGTAGCTTGTATGCCATTATCTGCCGCATTGTGTACTGGTTCATGCCCTGCGTCTTACGGTTTGCGCGGCTGCGGCTTTTCGAATGCAGCGTCTTAAGCTTTCCAGCCACGACTTCGGCGCCGTAATGTTTTGCTACATTTCGGACCTTATTCACGAGGAGGTGGATGCGTCTGCGTTTCTCAGCTTTCCGGGCGTCGAGGATCGTGCTGCAGTTGAGCTTGCCGAAAGCTACAGGCTTCAGGTTCTCTTTCTCGACAACTGCGAAGTCCACGTGGCCCGAGTTGATGTCTAGAGCCATAACGCGTTTAGGTTCATTCACGGTTGCTGGCTCTTCGATGGGGATGGTAATTCGTACATCGTAGCCACTGCAGTCGTCTCGTCTCTTGAGGGCTACAGTGTAGTAGGGTGCTTCCGCTAGGCGTAGCCGATACTTTTCAGAGATGAAGAATGGAAGTGAGACCCATTGCTTTTCAGCAACGGTTACTCTGAGCTTTCCGTCTTCTTCAATTCTGAGGCAGAGGTTGCCTTTCTGGCTTGCTTCGCCTCGGCAGACAAGCAGCCTGTTCCTGCGTCTGTGATATTCCTCACGAGTTATCTTTCCTGTTTCTCTGAGTCTTTGCAGTTCAAGCCCACCGAAGGTAACGTGTGATGGCAGAGCCTTGACGGTGTCGTAGGCGGCACTCACATAGCGGGCAGGTATGCCTACTTCTTCACGTAGCTGCCTGATTATGCTCAGCCTATCCGTGCCTTTCCGTTTCATATTGTAGGCTCGTCGACGGCAGTTACCGAATTTGAACATGAGCTGCTCAACTTCAGGATGCAACCCGCGAACGTACGCGGGAATCGTCAGCTTCAACCCGTCCGCCTACCCTTCACGATCCATTTCCCACGCTTAAAGACACGAGAGCAAACTGAAACTATGTCCTGCTATCAGTATGATGCTGGCATGCAACGTCAGAGCTCGCTCTGCTCGAAACCGTTGGTGTGGCTACACGTCTTGGCGGCCGAAACAAAGCTGAGACTCTGCTTCGAGCTGTGGTGATGCAAGAGGGGCTACAGATCCTCGAAACAAGGGCTCTAGCGTACCCTCTCTCCTTTGCTTTCGTCTTGACATATGGACTTGAGGCGAGAGACTCGCTGCACCTAGCGGTGGCGACACTGAGCGGGGTAGGCATCCTGACGACAAGCGACGTGGACTTTGCCAACGGAACTGAATCAGTCATCAGGCAAGTTACGGAGCAAGGCTTTCAGCTTCCGAGGCATATCAGGGCAATCTATCGACTCTCCGATAAGCAAGCAACGCTCATAGAGGAACGGGCCACCCGGTCCCTTTCACTTCTTTCCGTCGAGAGGGCTCCTCCGTGACCACAACTGGGCGAGCGCAAGCCCCCGACTGAACCGCTGGATCCGATCAAGCTGCTTGAGCGGGCCATCAGCGAGATGCTGGGTGAAGAACCGGTGTCTTGTACTGGAACGAATGGGCTAACAGACCTTCAGATGATCATGGGTTTCCATGCGTCAGATCGCGAAGGCAACATTCCGCTTTCGTTGCCACTTTCATCCAAGTACCACGACATGGCGGTGAACTCCACCTAGACCACCCAAAGGGATCGGAGGCTGCGGCCGCCTCGACAGGGTACCATTGCGTCATTATCGCCACCGACACGACCGGGAGAACGAGAGACGTTAGTGCCAGCGTCAAGTCCAACACAATCCTTCTGCGAATTATGGCAAGGAAGATCGGTGTTGCTGAAATGATGCAACTCACGCCCCATACGATCCAGTCTCCTGTACCTCCGAACACATGCACGTCAAGAACGATCCAAGTCTTGAACGGATGCCAGAGGAGCCCGATGACGCCTCCAAGCATCACGATGCCAAGGAACATGCACAGCCCACTCGCAAGGAGAGGAAAATAGTGCAGGTGTCTGTGGAATCGTGATGATTCAAGCATCATGACGGCGCTCATCTCTGCGAAAATGAGGGGTGGGTTACCATATCGGCGCAAGAAAGCTCCTGAATTTATTCATGGAGATGAATTGCGTTCGGGAGACTTTCATCCGTCTCTCAGGGTTAAATGTGATCGTTGATAGTGTCTGTGTGAGCGTGTCGCTTGATGATACCGTGCCCGCAGATGGGCTGGTGAATCTTCGCGTAGAGAAGAGTTCAGCAAAACGGGCTCCCAGGAGGAACGATGAGTGGGAGACAGGGACCGTATTGACACTGCCCAGAACTCTGGTCGAGTGTGAGCCATGAAGACGCCTCGAATGGCCAGAGAATCTCCCGACTTCAGTCGAGGAGAGTGTCAAATTTGAATTGGCCGGTGGACTAAGAATAGCGGGATATCCAGCGAACTCCTGCGCACAAACAGAATCACACACATCCCGTGCTGCAACCGAGCACAACAGAACTGTGTTCGATTTCCGTTCGCCATAGCGGATCGCGACACAACACTCGCCAGATGTAAGACTCGGCGGGAAACGTATCCGGCTGGGGAGAACGATGTAGTGTCTGTGGAGCATCCGCGCTTAATAGGTGCCGCTGAGCCTATTGTGCGTTTGGAAGGAATCGGAGTTGAACGTCCGTCAGTTCCTGTTCAGGTCTTGGTACTACTTCAGGATAGGCTATGGCACATACCTGACGTTCCTACTGGGTTTCGCAACCACTATCGTCACAGTATACTACCTCGCGATAAATAACATCCCAGCCTTGAAATCAATGTTCCCGAGTTTCCTGCTGTTCAGCATACTTGCGATCGCAATCGGAGTCCCACTCTCGATCCTAGCTGGTTACACTCACTTCAAGAGGAGCCGCGCGTACTCCGCCGAAGTGGACATCGGCGTTGAAGCAAACCCATACTACTACAAGGTCACTCCCGGAAAGGAGAGAGAGATCAGCCTCCCGCTCAATATAGCGAGTATCGATGTGACCTTGGCGATGGCGAGAAAACTGGGCGTCTTGACACCTGAAGCTGAGTCGGTATACCTTGAAACCAGAGAGAAGTATGTGCGACTCTTGAAGTATGGCGATTATAGGGCCCCGGCGTAGACTCTCCATTTCGCTCCGAGTTATGACTTGACGACAAGGCTCTCAACAACGGTGCGGCGCGTTCTGGAATCAAGCCGCGAATTGCAGGGCTTCTGCCACATGCCTGCATCACAGACTCCCGGAGACGCATGGAAGGATTCGACGAGCCTAGACGTGCCAAACGCTCTCGACTATGCACAAATCGCACACCAATTAGGAATGCTTTCCTTCCCTACCATCCGAATCCAAATAAGGCCCATTATATTGTGGGTCTCTTTGGAACTGGGATGAGCGCCAAGAAGAACATTCCCGAGAAACTCTGGAAAAGCGTTCTGGCAAACATGCCGATTCCCTGCGTGGATATCGTCGTCCACACTAGAGTTGGTGGCAAAACTCGCGTTCTGCTAGGTTACAGAAAGATCTACCCCTACAATGACCAATGGGCTCTTCCAGGAGGACGGATCGTCAAGAAGGAATCACTACATGCAACAGCGAACCGTCAGTTGAAGGAGATCGGCATTCGCCCCACAGGTGGCTACAAGCTTGTTGGGGTATACCCGGTGAACTTCAAGCGCAGATCCGACATCAGCATCTGCCTCTCAACCCGTCTGCGTTCACCGCAAGAACCCCGACCAACAAAAGAGATGGCAAAATACGCTTGGAGCCCCCTGAATGACCTACCATCCGGACTCGGGTCCAACTATAGGACGATGCTGAGAGATTTCGAATCCTCGACATACGGAGTCAGATAGAAGCCTAAGCTTATGGGGTGGTTCATACTTCGCGTAGCCATTGGGAAGGGCTGTCTGCATGACCAAGACCGCATTGATAACGGGCATAACAGGTCAAGACGGATCCTACCTTGCTGAGTTTCTACTGAGCAAGGGATACGTAGTCCACGGCATCATTAGAAGAGCGTCCACCTTCCACACTGGACGCATAGAACACATCTACGTGGATCCTCACGCTCCGGGAGCGAGGTTGTTCCTGCACTACGGTGACCTTTCCGATTCTGAGCAGGTTTCAAACATAATCTACAATGTGAAGCCCAATGAAGTGTATCATCTAGCCGCGCAGAGCCATGTGCGAGTGAGTTTCGACATGCCCGAGTATTCGGGCGATATCACGGCACTTGGAACAACGAGAATCCTAGAAGCCATCAGAAGAAGCGGAAACCTGGTTCGGTTCTATCAGGCATCGAGCAGCGAGATGTTCGGCGACGCACGCCCCCCACAGAGTGAAGAGACCCCCTTTAGGCCAAGAAGCCCCTATGCATGTGCGAAGGTCCATGCCTATTGGATGACGAAGAACTATCGAGATGGTTACGGCATCTTTGCGTGCAACGGAGTATTGTTCAACCATGAGTCGCCCAGGCGAGGAGAGACCTTCGTGACCCGGAAGGTAACAAGAGGAATCGCAAAGATTCTTGCCAAGAAAGAGGAACACCTCTACCTTGGCAATCTCAATCCCAAAAGAGACTGGGGATATGCACCGGAATATGTTGAGTCAATGTGGCGCATGCTGCAACGTGATCAAGCCGACGATTTTGTCGTCGGGACGGGAGAGGCACACTCTGTTCATGAATTTGTGGAAACGGCTTTCTCCTATGCTGGACTGGATTCAAGAGAGCACGTGAGAACTGACAAGAGATACTTCAGACCAACCGAAGTTGACGAGCTCATTGCACAACCAGCAAAGGCGAAGAGAGAGTTGGATTGGAAACCGAGGATTGGATTTCAGGAGCTCGCCAAGATCATGGTGGATGCAGACATGCGAGCGGAGGGCCTCACCCCGATCGGCGAAGGAGACGCCATCATCAGAAAGAAATTCCCGGAAAGATGGTGGACCGTTGATTGAGGAGGATGTTCATTGTCAGTTGTCCCGACAAGCGAAAACAGAAGCGACCCGCACGGGCCGGACCGCTCGGATTCCCCGGTCTGCATCCTATTCAATCACGAGTCCCCTAGACGAGGTGAGATTTTCGTCACCAGAAAGATAACTCGAGCGCTAGCGAACATTCTAGCCAAGAAGCAGGAGAAGGTGTACCTGGGCAATCTCGACGCCAAGAGAGACTGGGGATTCGCACCTGAATACGCCGAAGTGATGTGGAAGATTCTTCAGAATCCAGCACCGGAGGACTTTGTAATAGGCACCGGCGAGGCACACTCAGTCAGAGAATTCCTAGAGGAAGCATTCTCATACGTAGACTTGAACCACGAAAAGTACGTTGAAATCGCCCCGAGATACTTCAGACCTACAGAAGTTGAACTGATAGTGGCGGATCCCAGCAAGGCAAGAATGAAGCTGAGCTGGGACCCCAAGGTGAAGTTCAAGGAGCTCGTGAGGATCATGGCGGACGCTGACATCAAGAAGGCTGGACTAGAACCGCCAGGGGAAGGGGAGGCCCTTTTGGACAAGAAGTTCCCGTCCAGGTGGTGGAGAGTTGACTGAACCTGACTTCTGGCAGAACAAGAGAATTCTTGTAACTGGTGGCGCGGGATTCCTCGGCTCTCACATAGTGGAGAACCTGAATCAAAGACGAAGAGTGCCACGGAGCCAACTCCTCATCCCGAGAAGTCGGGATACAGACCTCCGCATACGAGAGAACTGCACTAGAGTTGTGAAGGGAGTCGACGTCGTAATTCATCTGGCTGCAAGAGTGGGCGGTATCGGTTTCAACCAGAAACACCCAGGAGAATTGTTCCACGACAACATACTGATGGGAGTGAACCTGATGGAAGCCGCAAGGCGCGAAGGGATCGAGAAATTCGTGCAAATAGGGACCGTTTGCGCATATCCAAAGTTCACGCCGGTCCCGTTCAGGGAAGAAGAACTTTGGAACGGATACCCGGAAGAAACAAACGCGCCCTACGGAATCGCCAAGAAAGCTCTACTGGTGATGAGTCAAGCATATCGACAAGAATATGGAATGAGGATCATCTACCTACTTCCTGCGAACTTGTACGGCCCACGGGATAATTTCGATTTGGCGTCGTCCCACGTTATACCTGCGCTCATAAGGAAGTTCATGGAAGCCGTCAAGGAAGACCGGGGCGAAGTGGTTGTGTGGGGAACAGGAAAGGCGTCAAGAGAGTTTCTATACGTCGAGGACGCAGCCGAGGGGATACTCCTAGCGGCCGAAAAATACGACAAGCCTGACCCGGTGAATCTCGGGACCGGGAAGGAAATCACGATAAGCGAGCTTTCCGGCTTGGTAGCTGAACTGACAGGCTTCAACGGAAGGATCACCTACGATACAACGAAGCCGGATGGGCAGCCCAGAAGGTGCCTAGACACAACCAGAGCGAAACGAGAATTTGGATTCGAGGCAAGGACGGATCTACGGGAAGGACTAAGAAAAACAATAGACTGGTACGACCATTCCTCCAGCAAACCTCTCGCGAATGTATCTATTGAGAAGCCCTAGCGGTCGTGACCGAGGTTGGTTAAGCCGGCTTGAGACCTAGACGCGACTGGATGCCCGAGAGCGTCTGGAAGCAAGTGAAGCAATACGTGCCTATTCCCTGCCTTGACGTTGTCCTTGAGAACTATGATGGAGATGTACTTCTGGGCTGGCGTAGAATACCTCCCTACAGAGACGTCTGGGCCCTACCGGGAGGTCGTCTCCATGGAGGAGAAGGAATCAAGGCAGCCGCGGCAAGAATCCTAGCCGAATACTGTCTCTCCGTTCGAGATCTGTTTCTGGTCGGCGTCTTTCCGATCAGATTTCCCTCAAGAGCTGATGTCCCAATCTGTGTAGCTGGCCGAATCGCTCGAGGAGAAGCTACGCCTGATGGCGAAGAGTTCTCGAGTTTCCGCTGGACCAGGCGACTTCCGGTCGATCTCGGGGCGAACTACAGGCGAATGATAATGCGATGGCGTCAAATGACGCGTAAGCCTCAGATTCTCCAGTTCAACAAGCTCTGAAATTCGCTGCCCCTTCAATCGAACGCTCGACTACTTTAGTGACATTTCGCGATTAGTTTGTTAGCGCAAGAGGACGTGCGAAGCTCATCTTGACAATGACATTTGACATTTTGAACCAATACTCTTTGATCCACCAACATTTCTGCCAATACGCCCGTGTAGAGCTCGTCTGTCGACGAGATCTGGTCAGACGATGGAAAGGTATAAGGACACACATCCACACGGTACGCAGAGAAGCGAACAGGAAATTGGGCGATGAAAAACGGACCGACAAAAGATATCCTTCGACAGTTAGAGCAGTTGAGTCAGGATGCTGACGCTGGTTACGATCCCCAAGCCGTTTCGCGGGCATATTGGAATCATCCAGCGCAATGCCATCGCAAGTTGGTCGCTGTTAAGTCCACGCCCTGAAATCATCCTGTTCGGCGACGATGAAGGGACAGCGCAGACTGCGAATGAATTCGGCGTGCGCCATGTTTCCGTCGCTCGAAATGAATACGGCACGCCGTTGCTCGATGATTTGTTCGAGAAGGCTCAAAGCCTCGCAACGAATGATTTGATCTGCTATGCCAATGCAGATATCCTCCTGATGAACGATTTCATGCAGGCCGTAGAACAAGTTGCGAGTCAGAGGGCTGGGTTCCTGATGGTGGGACAGCGAACGGATTTGGACATGAAAAGCCCTTTGGACTTTGGGTCAGGTTGGGAGCAGCGGCTTCTGGTTCGGGTGAGAGAAGAGGGACGGTTACACCCGCCGGCAGGGAGTGATTACTTTGTTTTCCCCCGTGGCCTGCTAGGTAGGGTTCCTCGGTTCGCCGTTGGACGGCCTGGCTGGGACAATTGGATGATTTGCCATGCACGCTCTCGGAGAATAATCGTAATCGATGCGACGCCGGTGGTGAGGGCCATACACCAGAATCACGATTACTCTAAGACTGGCGAGAGAGAAGCAGAAGCAAGACGTAACTTGGAGCTTGTTGGACGTTCCATTTTCACGATCGAAGACGCAACACACTTACTCACGCCTAAGGGACTTAAGCGAGCTCTCGACCGCTCGCACGTGTGGCGATTCCTAGCTGGCTTGCCCACTTTCTATCCACATCTGCGCTTGCCGGCGCGATTACTCTTCAGAGCAAGAAGGCTCTGGCACAAGGCAAGTGCCCGAACTAGGGTCACATATATTCGAGAGCCTCATGACACACAAGTCTGAGTTTCTGCAAGGGCCGTGGGAACTCGTCCACCTTTTGCTGCCTCATTTTTCCCCGGCAACAAGCTTTTGGGCGTATCCTAATCCGATCACACAAGTGGTCGGCAAGATTGTCTGGTCTCCTGTCGTCGATGTCAACAGCTAACGCTAAATCAATTTCTAGAGCGATTGCATGAATGAAAACGAACCTGGCGTGGCTACCATTGGGCAAACGTTAAGGGTCGGTAAATGGCTGGAAAGACCCCCGGGATGGTTGTTACGAGTTTCACCAAAAGCCTACTTCGTCGTACGCTGCGATATGCGAAGCGGCAATTCTCAATAATCAGGTATCAGCCCTTGAGAATCAAGCGACGGTTGTACAAGAGATTTGTCGCAGCCAGGTATCTAACTAGCATCAAGAGGGGAACTCGAAATACTTGCTGGTGCGGGGGAAATCTCTCACCGTTTAAATGGCATGCCAGCTACGGGGTATGCGAGAAGTGCGGTTGCTACGTCAACCGCGTTCCTCCACTTTGCGATGAATTGAACAGGGTTTACTCGTTTGACCTATATTGGCACGTTAAACAGAAGGCCGACGGAGTTCCAGTAATCGAAACAAGATCAGAACTTTATTTGAAAGATGGGCGAGTTGACTTTTGGCTTGAATTGATCAGGAAATATGGACCGTCAAATGGTAGAGTTATCGAAGTCGGTTGTGCCCCTGGGATCCTCCTCAAGGAATTGAAATCGCGCGGATATGAAGTTCTTGGAGTGGAGCCTGACAAAGTAACTGCAAGTTGGATATCAAAAGCGATGGATGTTGATGTGCGAGCTGGTCTCTTCCCCGGAATTGAGCTGCCAATATGTGATCTCTTTTTGGCTTTTGATGTTCTTGAGCATGCCTCGGATCCCGAGGCCTTCATGCTAGAGGCTTCCAGAATTCTCCGACCTGGAGGAAGAATAATTATTCAGACTGCGATAGATCGCTATGACTATGTGCCTCCGTTCGCTCCAAGATTTAGAGACGCATTTGATGATGTCGAACATCTATTCATTTTCAAAGACAAGTCTATAAAAGAGCTTGCCAAGCGAGCCCAACTCGACATCCTCAACAATTCTGAACGAATGACTCTGATGGGAGAAATATACGTTTTCGCGAAAAGACCCCCTTAGAGCTTTTGGAAATGCGAATCGAAACTCTACACTCCTACGGGATATGTGATGAAACTGAAACCCACGACCAATGCATTAGCGCATGGTGGAAGTATGAAAGATAGTCTGCGAGTAGCCATCGATGCTCAATGTAGGCCAGCTACAGGAGGCGGTGTGGCTCAGGCAATCATAGGCCTCATTGAATCGATTGGGCGATTGGATGGCCCAGAGACGTATGTGGTTATTGTTGAATCTCAAGAGGAACTGAAATGGCTCAGGCGTTTTGGTGGACCGAACCAACGATTCGTCATCAAGCCCCAGAGAGAGACTCGTGGGTACAGTTACATTGCGCTCCGCTCACTGTATCGTGTGTTTGGCGCGCACTATGCTGTGCGTAGATTACGTCCAATCAAGTCTGTCGCTAGGTATGCAATCAAGCTTCTAAGTCGTGGTGCTGCCAATATGGCGACGCCGGTATCTGACGGTTTTTATGAGAGCCTAGGATGCCATGTGGTACATTTTCCGCATCAAAATTTCGTCATATGCTCGCAACCTAGCGTCTACAACCCCCACGACTTGCAGCACCTGCATTACCCCGAATTCTTCACACGTGAAGCGATTGCACGTCGAGAAAGTGTATATCGTACCGGTTGCCAACGCGCTCACACTGTGGTTGCAGCCTCTCAGTGGATCAAGGATGACATAATCACACAATATGAAATATCCCCCGAAAAAATACAGGTGATTCCGTGGGGGACACCCACCGAGGCATACGAAGAACCCCCAGAAGAATATCTACACCATGTGAAGAAGAAATATTCTCTTAGACAACCGTTTGCCTTCTATCCTGCAGTCACATGGCCTCACAAGAATCATCTTCGCCTCATTGAGGCGCTTGCTCATCTACGTGACAAATTCGGGCTAAAGGTACACTTGGTCTGCACCAGTTCAATAGACGAACAGTTTTGGCCTCATATCAAGAAACGCATTGATCAACTGAATATTCAAGACCAAGTAAGATTCCTAGACTATGTTCCCGAGGTTGACTTACGCGCTATCTATCGTTTATCTCAATTTCTCGTCATGCCATCACTTTTCGAATCAGACAGTTTCCCCGTTTATGAGGCCTGGCTGGAGGGAGTGCCAGTCGCCTGTTCCAACGTTACTTCGCTCCCCGACCAAGTGGCGGATGCAGCTTTGCTGTTCGATCCTTTCAACCTAGAGTCGATCGCCAACGCAGTGGCCAAACTCGCCACAGATGCCGTTCTACGCGAAAGACTACGCGAACGCGGCTATCAACGAGTGAAAGATTTTAATTGGAAACGTACCGCCAAGGCATATAGGGCGATCTATCGCCGCGCTGCAGGATTCCCTCTAACTGAGGAAGATCAGGCAATTCTTAGTTGGGATTGGATGCGGTATCCGAAACGAAAATTGGAGGTCTCAGAAAAGTGAAGAGAAAATTCATCCCCGTAGCAGCACCCATGCTAATCGGGAATGAGAAGAAATATGTCTTGGATTGTCTCAAGTCCACATGGATCTCGTCTACAGGCAAGTATCTTGAAGGGTTCGAAACTGCGTTTGCGAAATTTTGCGGGGTCAAGCATGCGATTTCGTGCTGTAATGGTACCGCCGCTCTCCACCTTTCGCTGAAAGCACTTGGAGTGGGACCTGGTGACGAAGTGCTAGTTCCGACCTTGACATTTGTAGCCACTGCCAACGCCGTCGCCTACTGCGGTGCTCGCCCGGTTTTCGTTGACTCCGATCCTCGAACCTGGAACTTGGATCACACCCTTCTGCAAAGCATGATCTCTCCTCGCACAAAGGGTATCGTAGTGGTGCATCTTTACGGATACCCTGCAGCTATGCAAGACATCTTGGCCATTGCAGATCGTCATGGCCTTTTCGTACTCGAAGACGCCGCAGAAGCCCATGGTGCAAAATACAATCGGCGACCTGTCGGTTCCTTGGGAAAGGTCGCAACTTTTAGCTTCTACGGAAACAAGATCCTGACCTCAGGAGAAGGAGGTATGGTTGTCACGAACGACGACTCTTTGGCAAGCATGGTCAGGCTGCTAAACAATCAGGGTATGGATCCTGCCCGCCGATACTGGTTCCCTATCATTGGTTACAACTACCGCATGACAAACATAGCGGCAGCCATAGGGCTCGCACAACTGGAGAAGGTTAAATGGCATATGAAGCGGCGTCAGGAAATCGCGAGGTGGTATCAAAAGGCACTTCAAACCGTGGAAGGCGTAAGTTGGCAACTTGAAATTTCGGGAACCAAAAGTGCAAACTGGATGTTCTCAATTCTCCTAGACGATACGATTCAAGATAGCAGAGACGAAGTTATCAAGTACCTGGCGAAGTGTGGAATCGAGACTCGGCCAGTGTTCTATCCTATTCACATGTTGCCTCCTTATCGTACCTCTTCCCGACGGAACTCTCTCCCGGTCGCGGAGCGCATCGGATTGCGAGGAATTAGTTTACCCACGTGGGCCGGGCTACGACTAGAAGACGTGGAATATGTTTGCCGAAAGTTAGTAGAACACCTTCAGGCGAAAAGATAGTCTTCAACGCGTCGACCTAAGAGTACCTGTCTAGAATGGCGACTAGCTCCTGCATCCGCTGATAGAAAGTGTGTTCTCGGAGCGTACGCTCCTGTCCATCATGAGCAATGGCTTCTCGTTCCTCATCGTGCTTGAGATAATACTCCACTAGTTGGGCGCATTCTTCTGGGGTTCGATAGGCGACGACCTCCTTGCCAGGTTCGAACATCTCATGCAGATTCACTTTCCAGTCCGTGATCAACAGAGTTCCCACACCAGTTGCCTCATACAACCGCAGATTGTTTGCATAAGGCCCAACGTCGCCATGATGATTGAGCGTGATCTTTGAGTTGCGTAATATCTGGTACATTTCCTTTCCCCATGCCTGACGAACGTAGCACTTTCGGATTGCCGAACCTGACGGCAGGTGGTCAACTGTTGGCCCCCAGACCCTCGTCTGACCGAATTGACCACATAGATTCTCCATCAACGCTATCCTGCTAGAATGGACCTTGTAGAAACTCCCGATGAACGTGACATCAAGGTTGCTAGCTGCACCTTCCAGACACGACAAAACTCTTGGTTCAAATCCTAACCGATTGACCTCCGCTGGTATTTGTTTCGCTCGAAACAGTTCTACAGTAGGCGGAAACGACGAGACAACGAGGTCGTAGCACCGCCAGTTTATCAAACTGGGGAACGGACCAGCGGCATGCTGTCCTACTAAGAGCCGGATGAATGGCTTAATCTTCTTCAAGAAACGAGTACTAATTCCGGCCATTGCCTGGTTGAGAAGAACGTCTGGCGCGTAGTACTTGATCTGTGCCGCTAACGTCTCGGTGAACCAAGGTGGCTGCCGAGAGAGAATCGGTCTGAAGAGTGGCTCGATATGCCGTAGAAAAGTCTGACCTGCCACGTGTCGAACTTGTCGCAAAGCGCCCTGCATACTTTGCGTCATACCCGATGGTTCGTTAGATTGAATTCCGTGTTCTCTTGCCCATGCTTTTTGCATGAATTCGTTGTTGGCATAAACATCGTAAGCTTCATGTCCAAGCTTACGCAGATTGCTGGAGTAGAAATCCGCCACGCCGAAAAGGCTCTCATTGCGCGTACGCAATTGCACCTCGTAAGGCTGCTCCTCCAGTCCGGGATGCTGACCGTAAAGCCACCGCTGAAACTCAGCGTAATCGGTGTGAACAATCAAGAATCGCATGTCCAATCAAACCTGTCGCATAGAATATGCAGTCTTCTCTAACATCGAGCGCAAATGGCGAGGAATCCTCGAACCATAAAGAGCGACAACATCAACTAACGTCGTGAGCCTGAGCAAGCGGGATGATATAAGCGGAAACATTGCATCATCCACCTGTAAAGGAATTCTAATCTGCCACATGGAAATGAGTGTCGCTTGAAGCGTTAATGAATCGATAGAGCCTTTCTTGTTCTTCCATGGCGTTTTCAAGCATCTGCAATCCCTATGAGAAACATGTTCTAGTTCGTCCCTTTCTTTTCGCAAAGTAACAAGACGCGTGGGTCTGGGAAGGAAGCATAGGACTCAACTCTATGAAAATGTCGCCTAAGCACTGCCACAAAATTCTCCAAATTGTACCAAGAATATCGTTCCGACCACCAGTCACGTACGTACATATCTTCCCGGGGGATGAATTCTACCAGCAACCAGCGCGTAGAGAAAATTGAAAGACCAGCAATAATCTGTTCAAAGTTGAGGTGCTGCTTGAATACGAGGTGATGAACCAAGGCGAGGGCCATCACCATATCGCACTTTAGGCGCGCTGTAGCAGGAAGAGCAGCCAGATTGCCGAGACCGTAACCAGGTGATGGGGCTCGGAAGTCCATGACCAATGGAAGGATTGGCAAATTCTTCTTTTTGATGTCGCGATAAAGCTGAGCGACACATCCCTCGTCTGTGTCGATGGCGACGACCCTGCAGCCGAGTAGCGCCGCGAGTTGTGAGTACCAGTCTACATTGCTACCGATGTCGAGAACTGAACCTGGACGCGAATCCAACAATGCCTGACGCACACTGTGTTCCTTTGTTGTCCATTCCTCCGAAGGGGAAAATGAGGGGAAACAATCCTTGTAGTATTCCGACCATCCTCCCTTCGGGGGAGGCAGAGTAAGCGCTTCTACTTCGCGCCGCACTTTCTGCAGAAAAGCCTGTCGAGATGGCGGACGTCGCATGGCCTTGAGGGAGGCAGCGACTTTGACTATGTGAGGAATAGCGGCACCAGTTCTTTTCGCCACTGACAACAAGTGCGTAACCACCGTCCTCGTTTTCGGACTCAACCATGACCTGACCTGAGGAGGTTTCGCGCTTCCAAACATCTCGCTACTTGACGCTTGATAGAACCTCGCTGTGTTCCTGCTTCTTCTGATCGTTCCAGGATTCTAGCAGTACCTAGAGCTGTAACATTCCCTGTGTATTCCGGGATGTCAAAACTGACTCTGACATGCGTTTGAGCCGCTAGATGGTATACTTCATCCGGACGAACATTGTATGCTACGTTGGAGATCTGCTCAGAGTCCCCGACATCGCCATAGTGAAGAATGAGCCGTGAATCTGGTTCATGAGGGTCCCGATAAATATGGTCTATGCGTGATGTGTTGAATGTACTCGCTCTCCTGACTATGCCGTGTACCTCGTAACCTTTGGATCTTATGATGTATGCTTGTTCTTAGCTTTGTTTCCATTCAGCGCAAAGAAGCTTGTTCAATCAGAGGTAGTCCTCTGATACTCCAACATGTCGCCATTTTGGCATTATGCTCAAGTAGTTCGTTCCAGGCTTTAGCGGCGGCGTCTCCGACCAGATGAATTTTGAGAATTCCATACCGTCGATGGTAGGTTGTCCTCTGACTTTCAACGCGGCGAAAGATATCGCTATGTCTGAACGCTTCGGAAAACCTACTGGGAAAAACCGATCAAGTGGAGCTGTTCAAACGACAATCCGTATTTCTGCCCAATTGAAATATCAAATCAACGCATGCAACTGGCATGAACTTGATGAACTGCTTCCAAAGCGTTGGAGAGACCCGCTTTTTCCCCTCGCAAGGATTTCAAATTCCTCGCATGCGTTGTCTTGGGCCAAATCCAGTCCCATATTCCCCGCACGGTCCAAGAACTCCCGACGATTTAGAAACCATCCAAGGTACTCAGTCTTGTAGCCAAACTGGTGAGGCCTCTGTACCACGACAAAAGAAGGAGCCCGATGCACCGTCGGCACCCTGGTGACGTAGAGATAGCCCCGCGTGGCTGCTGCAAGCTTCCGGAGTATCTCTGGCCAGTTTTCGAAATACTGTATGGAACTGCTTGCTAGCACCAATTCATACTGTCTCTTGAAAACGTCATCCGCGTTTTCATGAAAACTCGCGTAAGGCAGGAGTTCTCTGCCGAGCCCGCAAAGCACAGGGGTATCATAACAATGGTATTCAATATGCACATCTGGGAGCAAGGCTCTACTGATAAGGTAGTAATGCCCTGCCCCGCCTCCCCAATCTAGTATTCTCAGACTCCTGTTTTCTTGCCGCCAAGGTGAGGACATACGCATAGCACATCAGTGTATTGTGCGCTTCCCAACCCTCGCGCGTCGGAACCGCCGCTTCATGCGCGATACCGAGAGGACCGACCCCCTCAAGACTGCGCACAAAAGCGGGCCAACGTGCCCTTTGAGTCTCCACAACGCTTTCTTCATTCCATCCCCTGATACGATCCTTTGCAGACCAGCCCTCGGGCACATATTCCCATTCCGGCGGCTGCCTCCCTCTGCCTCCCTCAAGTCGGCAAACACTCAGACCAATAGCAGGTTTCCATTTCGACATGCCCTCAAGATGTCCAACAATTTCAAGCTTGCATCTCCCGAAATGAACTCCGGAAGAAGCTCCTTGACCTCCTTATTGGCCCTTTCTAGTTCTCGAGCGTATGGTAGGTAAACCAATGCGAGCTGCTCCTTTGTGAATCTGTAGCCTCTCGATGCTAGGAACGCCCGCTTCATCAGGAAATGCCTTCCCAGCATCTGCAGAGAGTGAAAGTGATAGAAGATTAACCGATCGGAGTCGACATAGGTCTCTCCGTTCTTTCTGCTAAGGTGATAGTTGGAGATGTTCCACGGCGCCAATCCCCCCCTTTGTGCTGTAGCACGACGACGTTTCTGAACCTGGTTGGCCAGTCATCTAGATACTTTTGATCGCCGCAAAGCCCTGCCTCTGGGTCGAGACCACAAGCCTCAATGACCCGCTCTTTCCACCAGGTCAGACACTGCAATCCGTCGCGGTCTCTTCTAAAGACGACCATGCTTACGTTGTAGACGCCCGACGTTCTTTCCCAAGCCTGATATTGAGCAGAGAAGCGGTGTCCAACTATCAAGATCGAGCCATCGCCTAATTCGTCGTAAATCGGTTGCGAGTTGCTGTAAAAGAATAGATCTGCATCGAGGTATGCAACAAGGTTCGCCTTTGGCTCGTTCTGAATCACAAAGAGTATCAGCGGCGCAGTACACGTCCAACAGTATTCACCGAAGGTTCTACTCTCCTTCGCTTTGCGCAGTGCGTCATCTTCGAAATCTTCTAGGCGGATTAGCCTAACATTCTCTAATCGCATCTTATCAAGAAGAGAATACGTTGGCGCATCCATGCAGAGTATCCAGAGAGTGAATTCCAGACAGTGCGCCCGCAATGACTCAAGCAGAGCCAAACCCTTCAACAGGTAGCTCCTATCGAAAAGCGTGCAGAAAACAAAACGCATGCCGCTGGCACCCGCGTATCTCGGCTTTGTGGACCGAAAACACTAGCTTGCATAAGCATCATAAGAATCGATCGTTTGCAGTGATGTCACCGTGGAAGATATCTATCAACCATACTCTCTCGCGAGCGGGAGCGTTCCAAGAGCAAGCTGAGTCCAAGAAAGAGACGCGTCTCCGACCGAGGAGCCCACATGCATGTGCAAAGGATTACAAGATACTATGCATAGGGGTACAACATCTTTGCCTGCAACGGGTGCTGTTCAACTACGAGTCCCCTAGGCGGGGTGAAACGCTTGTCACAAGAGAATCCGTGCGGTCGCGGGAATTCACGCCAAGAAAGAGAAACACATCTACTTTGTAAACCTACATCTGAGGAGAGACTGGGGGCGCGGTCCGGAGTATGTAGTATCTATCTGGAGAATGATGCAGCATGATCCGCCAGGGGGTTTCGTTGTGGGAACTGTGCCTTCAGTGGACCACACGGGGCCAAAACAGCTCATACCTGTAGCAGGTAAGCCCATCAGCCAGTATTGTTTGGAGGACATGCGGGATGCCGGTATCAAAGAGTTTGCAATCATTCTCGGTTCAATTTGACCTGAGAAAGTTCGTGAGTATTATGGTGACGGAACGAACATTGGCATGAGGTTAAGCTACATTCTTCAGGATCACCCTGGAGGCCTAGCCCGCGCCGTAAGCCTCGCGAAGGAATTCGTTGGCCAAGATAAGTTCGTGGTATATTTAGGCGATACCTTGCTCAAAGGAGGCATAACGAAACATGCAGAGGCGTTCACCTCAAGCAGCGCTGACGCTATGGTGTTACTTTCCGACGCCTCCAGACTCCTTTTCCTCGAACGTTTTGCCGTGGCGAAGTTTGATCAGAGTGGAAGACTCGAGGCTCTAATCGAGAAACCTAAGCAGCCGCCAAGCCGGTTCGCGTTGGTCGGGGTCTACTTCCCTACTCCGACAGTCTTTGACTCGATCAGCAATCTCAGACCGAGCGCGCGAGGTGAACTAGAGATAACGGACGCAATCCGATCACTGCTGATCACCAAACGCAACGTGCATCACAGGCTCGTCGAAGGTTGGTGGAAAGACACTGGAACACCTGACGACATCCTAGAGGCAAATCGGTTGATTCTGGATGAGAAACTGACGGACTCTGAAATACATGGAAGGATCGAGGAAGGAGCAGCAATTCAAGGAAGGGTTAGAATCGAAACGGGAGCGTTCGTTCGCAGGAACGCAACAATCAGAGGTCCCGCATACATCGGAAGCGAAAGCATCATCGAAGACTGTTCATAGTGCCGGATGCAAGATTGCCAAGGAAAACAATGCTAGTTCGGGGACGTGTTGAGCACGGAGTGACAACCCGTTCTGCTTGGCGAAGGAGAGCTTTCCGCTAGGGATAGGCTCGCGATCGCTGATGCAGACTTAAGTATGCCATGGGCAATGACGACGTTCAGGGGTCCTCACTAAGCGATGGAAACGACGTCGCTAGGAGAAGATGTTCCGAAGTGCCCTCGACGGTTCCGTGACTGAGGCACTGGCCAACAGCCAACGTGAACTCCACTTGATTGGTGGCTAAGCGCAATGGGCAAAACCGTGGCAATAGTTCAGTCGAATTATATTCCGTGGAAAGGTTACTTCGATCTCATCAACAGCGCGGACGAGTTCATATTGTTTGACGACATGCAATACACAACAAGAGACTGGAGGAACAGAAACAGGATTAAGACTCGAAACGGCCCAATGTGGCTTACCATACCGGTGCTGGTGAAAGGCAGGCGTTCTCAAAGTATCAGAGATACTATCATAAGCGATACGCGTTGGAATACTAAGCATTGGAAGGCGATCGTGCACAACTATTCCAGGGCTGACCACTTTCCAAGCTACGAGGCCTTATTCAAGGAACTTTATCTCGGCTCCCAAGAGAACTTCCTGAGCGCCATCAACTACCGATTCATCACAGCTGTCCGCAAGATACTGGGCATAGACACCAAGATATCGTGGTCAATGGATTATCATCTCGTAGAGGGGAAGACTCGAAGATTGGTCGAGCTGTGCAAGCAAGCTGGGGCAACGGAGTACCTGACCGGACCTAGGGCGAAGGCCTACATCGACGAAAGACTGTTCAATAGGGAAGGGATAGCACTTCGATACATGGACTACTCGGGATACTCGGAATACAAGCAGCTCTTTCCGCCGTTCGTGCATGAGGTCAGCATCATCGACCTCATACTCAACGAGGGACCGAATGCGACAAAATACATGCGGAGCTTTTGAATTGGAGCTGTCAATCGTAACCACTCTCTATTGTTCCGCGCCCTACCTTGAGGAATTCCACGCTCGAATGAAGAGAGAAGCCGAGAAGATCACGGATGACTACGAGATAATACTCGTTAATGACGGATCACCGGATAGTTCAATTGACATTGCTCTTGCCCTCTATGAGAGTGATAGAAGAGTCACAGTCATAGACCTCTCTCGCAATTTTGGGCAGCACAAGGCGATCATGACAGGCCTACAGCACGCGAAGGGAAGGTGGGTCTTCTTGATAGACTGTGACTTGGAAGAAGACCCAGAGCTCTTGGGAAGATTCCTCTCCGAGATGAAGGACTCTCACGCGGACGTGGTGTACGGTGTACTTGCGAGGCGAAGGGGCAGCCTCTCTGAGAGGATCACTAGAGCATTGTTTTACAAGCTTTTCAACTTGCTGTCCAGCTACCCCATTCCGGCCAATGTGACCTGCGCAAGGCTCATGACTCAAAGGTACGTTTCGAGCTTGGTACAGCATAGGGATCGTGCGGTTTTCTTGGCAGGCCTCTGGGCAATAACAGGATTCAAGCAGGTCCCCGTAATCGTTCAGAAACACGACAAGGGCAAGTCCGCGTACGGACTCGCAAGAAAGATCTCAATTCTCGTCGACGCTATTACATCTTTCAGTAACAAACCCCTGTACCTGATCTTCTATCTCGGATGCGCGATTGCTTTTGTCTCCGCCGTGAGCGCTCTCGCCTTGGCTCTTAGAGTGATCTTCTTCGGACAGCTGCTCCCGGGCTGGTCATCACTTATCGTTTCCGTCTGGTTGCTAGGAGGGCTCATTCTCCTTTGTCTAGGAATCATTGGAATATATCTTTCAGAGATCTTCACAGAAACCAAAGAAAGACCGTATGCGGTAATCAGGCAGGTCTACGATAGAAGGGATCAATCTTGAGCATCGGATCTGTCCTCGAGACAGTCAAAGAATACTACAATCAAAGGATCAAAAAGTACGGCCCCACTCCCGCCGGAGTCGATTGGAACTCGCTCGAGTCGCAAGAATTGAGGTTTCAATGTCTGCTAAGGATCTGTGATGCAAGCAGGCGTTTCTCAATAAACGACTACGGTTGTGGCTATGGTGCACTCGTCGATTACATGACGAAGCGAGGCTACAGTTTTGACTATTGTGGCTTTGACATATCTCCTGAGATGATAGGCAAGGCCAAGGCTTTGCATAATGGCATGACCAATTGTGAGTTCTTCGACGACGAACGTCACCTCAGGAAAGCTGACTATACCATTGCGAGCGGAATATTCAACGTAAAACTGCAGATTGACGCAAGAGAGTGGGAAGTCTACGTAACTAACACACTTGACAGAATTGCACATATGAGCGAAAGAGGCTTCTCCTTCAACGCATTGACCAAGTACTGCGACAGAGAGCGGATGCGACCGGATCTCTACTACGCCGATCCGCTGTTCCTTTTCGACTATTGCATAGTCAATTTCTCAAGACACGTCTCACTGTTGCATGACTACCCACTGTACGAGTTCACTATCCTCGTGAGAATGTAGGAGGGCCTTACGTGGCCAAGTTGGTCATTTTCGGGGCGGGAGATATCGCGAAACTGGCGCATTACTACCTGACTCGCGACACAAAGCATCAGGTCGTTGCGTTCACCGTAGACCAGCAATACGCCAAGGCGTCAAGCTTTCTTGGCTTGCCTCTTGTAGATTTCGCTCAAGTCACGAAACACTATCCCCCGGGTGACTACAAGATGTTCATAGCGCTTAGCTACGCCAAGATGAACAAAGTGCGCGCAGAGAAGTATCGTCAAGCCAAGACCTTGGGATACGAACTTGTGACATACCTAAGCAGCATGTGCTCGTTCCTGACTGATATTCCGGTTGGAGACAACTGTTTCATCCTAGAGGATAATACTATCCAACCATTCGTCAAGATCGGTAACGATGTAACGCTGTGGAGTGGGAATCATATAGGACACGATTCAATTATCGACGACCACTGCTTCGTTAGCTCTCATGTAGTTGTCTCCGGCCATGTTCACATTCATGAGTATTGTTTCCTAGGCGTCAATGCAACCATCCACGACTCTGTCAGAATCGCTCCAGAAACACTGATTGGAGCGGGTGCGGTGATCACGAACGACACCGTCGAACGAGGAGTCTATGTTCCCGAAAGATCCCGAATTCTTCGCAAGAAGAGTCACGAAATCGACTTGTAGGATCCACCGGAACCGACGTTGTCGAGGCATGAGGCTGAGCCCACGAGATGGTAGACGAAGCATGAAGTGGTTCAAGAGGAATCTGATTTTCGCGCCGCGACCGAACGTCGACTGGATGGTGACACATGCCATGACTCCTTTCGCAGACAGTCTAGCTGATCGTTGCAGAGTGTACTTTGCAGGCAGGGATCGCATGAACAGATCTCAAATAGGATACTTTGAAATTGACATGGATGATCCGAAGACCGTTTTGCGGATGAGTGAGAGACCCGTGATCACTCTGGGCCCACTGGGCTCCTTCGATGATAGCGGCTGCAGCAACCCCTGGGTGGTAGAATACGACGGGAGAAAATACCTCTACTACACTGGCTGGAGCCTTGGGGTTACTGTACCATTCAGGAATCATATCGGTCTAGCGATTAGCGAAGATGGAGGAGAAACTTACCAAAAGGTCTCGAGGGTTCCCATCTTGGATAGGAATGAAGTCGATCCCTATATGGTGCATGGTGCCTGCGTGCTCCGTGAGGACTCAACTTGGAAAATGTGGTATTGCTCCTGCACGAAATGGGAGATGGAGGGTACCAGACCGAAGCATTTCTATCACATCAAATACGCCACATCGTGCAATGGAATTGGGTGGAAAAGAAACGGTACTATCTGTATCGACTATCGGGATCCAGACGAACACGCGATCGCTCGGCCTTGCGTTATCAGAGAACATGGCATTTACAAGATGTGGTATTCACACAGAGGTAAGAGCTACCGTATCGGCTACGCCGAGTCCAAGGACGGCGTTGACTGGGAGCGAAGGGACAAAGAAGCGGGCATTGACGTATCTGAATCAGGTTGGGACTCCGAGATGATCTGCTATCCTCATGTCTTTCAGCACAAAGGAAGAGAATACATGCTCTACAACGGAAATGGCTACGGCAAGACAGGTATTGGGTTGGCTGTCCTTACAGATGACTGACTGAAAGAGAAGATGCAGATTCAGAGTCGCCGAAATAGGCTACATTCGACAAGCTATTGCCCCAGATGGCCGTTTCGCCAAGAGGTGTGAAAGGCTGCTCGAAGAAGAGTTATGTGTGACTACAGCACTCCTTCCGCGATTTTGTACCGATGCCCCTGAAAGGGCATTCCTGCTTGCCAACATCGGACCTTGAGATGAAGTTGGTTAATTGTCGAATAGAAAAGTGCGTGAGCCTTCTTCAAGAGCCTCTACGGTCAATCTCTCACTCCTGTTTGCCAGCGAAGACAAGCATTTCTGGTTTCGGGCACGCAATCGGATTATTGCTGCCATAGTCAATCAGATTGTTCGCTTTTTCCCGATGGACTGCAGAGTTCTTGAGGTTGGTTGCGGCACCGGCAATGTGTTACGTGTTTTGGTGCAGATCTGCAAGTGAGCTATTGCCCGAAAGGATGATTGATGGTCTATGGGTGGTCAGAGACTGCGTCTACAGGACATTGTGTTCGCATAGAACCAAGCAGTATAGGACTTGGCGTCTAAGCTTGAAAGCTTGTCACTCCTTGGTTTCGCGGGTGGAGTGGCGTTGCTGAAAGACGCGTTGCCCAAACATTATTCTATCTGGTTGTGGTTGCAGTCGGCTTGTGAAGTGGGGGAGTCTTGCGCGTTCCGTTCAATCGGCCTTGCGTTGTCGGTAATGAATTCGATTACATGCAAAGTGCGGTTCGCCGTATGCACATTTCGGGTGATGGCTACTTTACCAAGAAATGCGAAGCCCTTCTTGAACGCACATTGGACGTGGCTAGGGTACTGCTTACCACTTCCTGTACCCACAGCCTGGAGTTGGCTGCACTGCTTCTGGGGATCCAGCCCGGAGATGAAGTGATTATTCCCTCCTATACGTTTGTCTCCACCGCCAGTGCGTTCGTCCTCCGTGGCGCACGGCCGGTCTTCGTTGACATTCGATCGGATACACTGAATATGGATGAGACGCAGCTGGAAAGCGCGCTCACGCCACGCACCAAGGCGATAGTACCCGTGCACTATGCCGGGGTGGGGTGCGAGATGGATTCCATCTTGGAGATCGCTCAGCGTCACGATATTGCTGTCGTTGAGGACAATGCTCACGGCCTGTTTGGCAAGTACAGGGGCAGATACCTAGGTACCTTCGGCTGCTTGGCGGCGCAGAGCTTCCATGAGACCAAGAACCTCACTTGCGGTGAGGGCGGAGCGCTACTAATCAATGATCCAGAGTACATTGAGCGGGCCGAAATCATTCGTGAGAAGGGCACCAATCGTAGCCGTTTCTTCCGTGGTGAGGTCGACAAGTATACCTGGATAGATCTTGGATCCAGCTACGTTCTCTCAGATATTCTCGCTGCGTTCTTGTATGCCCAACTGGAAGCCCGAGAACGAATCCAGAATGCGAGACGGCGGATATGGCAGTACTACTATCTGCACCTTCAGGAATGGGCGCAGACCCATCACGTACGGCTTCCCGTTGTGCCGACTCACTGCGAGCAATCGTATCATCTGTTCTACCTCTTGATGCCATCATTGGAGGAGCGTCAGGCCTTGACCAAACATCTGGAGGCTCGTGGAGTTAACAGTGTTTTTCACTACTTACCGCTACACCTTTCAGGAATGGGCCGCCGCTTTGGCGGGAAAGAAGGAGATTGTCCGGTCACCGAGAGAACAAGCGACGCCTTGGTTCGTCTACCCCTTCACAATGATCTCAGTGAGGCAGATCAAGCGCTCGTGGTGAACGCGATCAAGAAATTCAAGGTCAACCAAAATTGTTGACTTGAAAGTGAGAGAGCTCGCTTCCAGATGCGCTGCGAATGGCTTTGACCCTGCCTGCTTCGGACTCCTTTGTGTCGTTGAGGACAAACACTTCTGGTTTCGCGCACGCCCGGATCATCAACACTTTGGTCCGCCAGATTGTGGCTGACTGGGAGTCAGGCTATCGCATCTTGGAACTGGGCTGCGGAACTGGGAACGTATTGCGGGTGCTCAAACAGGCTTGTCCCCATGGCATGGTTATGGGGCTGGATGGTACTCAGCCGCAGCCGAGACACGCATAGTCAATGTGATATACGGATGAGTTTTCCCATCTACTCTGTACACCTTCTCTCTCGCGTTTATGGCGAGAATGTGTGCGGGAAAGTTGGGAACGTTGGCATGCTCCTTAAACTCGCCGAAAATCAGATCCAAGCGAAGAAGCTTCTCGTAAAATAGTCGGACTCTTCTCCGAGACAGCTGAGTTTTCCTCGAATTCCATACCCGATCTTGGTCGCAGTACTTCCTTACGAGAAACTTGAATGTAGCAGCGAATTCTTGGTTCAGAGACCGAAAGCTAATTCGGTAGTTGATGAAAGGCGCCTCAATCTCTTGATTTCGATCTATGGCTCTCGTGAACTCTCCTACGTGAAGCCCTGCCACATTAAACGAAACCCTCGTGCATCTTCCGTATCTAAGTCGGGACAAGACATTTCTGGCGTGGGACACCGGTTTGGGCCCAGTTAACCGATCTTCGAAAAGCATAGTCACTTCGACCTGCAGGCAGCGGCCGCTTGAGATTCCCTACGACATACCTGTCAGCTGCTCTTGCTTCAGCACCAGTCCCTACAAATAGGGTTCTGTATAGGTCTCTGAGTTCATGTATGCTATGGTTGGGCAACAGCTTTCGCCGCCTTTGGTAAGGTGTCGACACAGAGGATAGCCATGGCCAGGTGATGTTGCAGTGTCTGACGAGAACGCGTTTGCTCGTTACAGGCAACCATCGAACTCGATTCTCAATGCCCAATTTCTGCACGGGGCCCACGAGCTTGATGTATTCTGCTTGCCCAATCGACGAGAAGGAGCGGGGCTCTGGGCTGAGGTGGCAGTCAACTTTGATCAGCCTCTACACTGCATGCTTCGAAACATCCACGAATATTGGCACTAGGTGGGTTTGGACAGTAATCTACCGTAGTGGGAAATCCCGTCCTAACAATATGGCCTCATCACCAGGCCTTAGCTGGCATGCGGTTCATGGGTGAAGTGAAACAAGGCAAGGCTAGCAGACTGGTCGATGAGCCTGAGCTGGCAGGTTCAAGGCTCGCGGTTCGTCAGCTTCACTCTTCTTTCCTTCAACGGTCCCAGGCAACTCATTGTCCCCATGATATGAATCAACCATAGCACCCGTCAAGAGCATGAGCCTCAGACACTGCTTGAAATAGCTGCCCAATGTCCTGGGGCTGGATTCTCTAAGCTGCAGAGCCTCAACATGGGCCGGAAACCGAACCGTTCCCATAGGCGGGCAGTGCGTCGCATCTTATCGTGACGATCCTCTCAACGAGAGAGGTGGAGTTTTGTGGGTCAACTAGTCCATAGAAGATCAGCCTGCCCAAATTACCGTCATCGAGAGCATAGTCGCCTCCGTAGATGCTGACCACGTACCATGGCTGGCGTTCCCTGTAATCTCTAAAACTATATAGAGAGTATTTCGTCAAGTAGTAGCTGATCTGACCTACCTCGCTTGCCGAGCAGCCGAACCGGGTTTCATCGCCAAAAGTGTATTTCATGATGGATGTATACTCATAGAAGTTATAGTCCCTAGCGAGCGCGTTGAGACTAATCGTGTGATCGATGAATAGAAATGTCGTTGCGCCCCTCATGGTCTGGCTTGATTGTATGCTATGAATTAGTGATTGTTGCTTAAACGAGTCTCTCTGGAAATCTAGGTGGATAGCAACATTCGCAGTGACGAACAATGCGAGCAGAGCACATAGCAAGAGTTTTCTTGCGAACGTGTGTGAAAACAAGAGCCTCCGAGGCACCAAGCTTAGTCCATAGCATATGATGAAACTCGCCCCAAAGGGGACTAGGAGTTCATGTCTGGACTCCAAGGAAAATGGGACCGGCATCTTGCCGACAGCAAGGTAGGGAAAGACCCCCACAGCGTAGATACAACATCCAACGAGAAACATCTTGAGTGCGCGCTTCACATCCCTACTAGGCACATCCGTCTTCCTGAGAATTGCGTAAAGTACAGCGAGACTCACAACAAACGTGGGTGCAAGGAGCGGAGATAGGATGACTCTCCCAAATAGCAAAGAAAGGCAATACAGCAAAAGGAACACAAAGGACTCATAAAACGACGTCGCCAAGCCTCGAGCAAGGGTTTGGGGATACAGATTGGTGATGCTCAGGACATTGTAATCCGCGTATAAGCCATAGGGAAGGAAGAACAAATACCGGACGGCCCAAAATGCGACGGGCAGAACGAGAAAGTCGGGATACTTGAGACAAATGTTCCTGGCAGCCGCTGCTCGGCTTGCGGATCGGTTTTCTTGGTACAGAATATACGATAGAAGAAGCACGTAGAAGAACACGAAGGTATTGACGAAGAAAGCGATGAAGAAGATCGATAGAATCATGACCCTGAGAATGGGTGTCCGTGTCCGCAGATATCTGGCGGTCAGCCAAGCGGCAAACATGAACATTAGACAACTGACACCATAGTACGAAACGGACACGATCTCCCGCGCGGCCATCGCCGGGAATACCGCGAAAATGAGAACTAGCACTAGACGTGACGTACCGTCTATCTCCGACACGGTCTTGAGGATTTCATTGAGGAGCAATGCCGAGATCAGGTAGGATGAGAAGACGATCACTCTGATGATGAGGATGCTGTCATTGAAAGAGAATAGGAAACTGTAGTAGTACGCCAAGATAGGGGTCCCTGCCTGTGGCAAGAACTGTGCAAGGGTTTCCCTGTCCATCATGTACAAGACCCAATCATCCCAGTAGATACCCCTATTGAGAAGCATCAAACCGTGGGCTAGCGTATACACAAGAGAGATCCAGAGAATATCCCTGTCAAGACCCCTTGGAACGTTAACTCCACGTGTCTTGAGAGTGAGGGTCTTCAGATCGGCTATCTGCATGATTTGTCACGAAGGAACATAGGGTGAATATAAGAATAATAGCCTCGAGGCAACGGCGCATTCCAGTTCCATGATCATGAAGCAGCACTGAGCAGTGTTGACCACAGAGCGGCGAGAGCAACACCACAATCGGTTTGGTGCCAACTGTGACTAGCCCAAAGTGGGTTGCCGGATAGCGCCTAAATATGCCATCAGAACCTACATGATTTGGGCAGCGAGGTTTGAAGAGTATTCCAGATAGCGCTCAGTTGCACCTTGGCAAATCACTTACGCGTTGTGGCATCGATCAGGATTCTTGAGAGGGACGCACGAACGAAACAGATAGTGTACGTGACCGGTTCCCGAGCTGAATACGGACGAATGCGCTCTGTGCTGTTTTCAATTATAGACAAGCCGATGCTGAGACTCTCTTTGATTGTTACAGGTATGCATCTGGCAGAGGAATTTGGATCTAGTTTTCAGGAGATCGAACGGGATGGTTTCCGAATTGACGCCACAATAAACGCTCTTCCAAACCGCGACACCGGAGCGGCGATGGTTGAAGCAATGTCAGAGTGCATGAAGGGCGTAGCTGAAGCACTGCAACAAAGACAATACGACTTGGTCATGGTTACCGGTGATCGAGGAGAGGTTTTGGGTGCCAGTCTGGCTGCAAAGCATCTCAACATTCCAGTAGCGCACGTTGGAGGAGGACATGTTTCTGGCTCGATTGACAATCGAATCCGGGACGCTGTGACCATTTTTTCGGACATCCACTTCACTGCAAATGAGATCTGTGCGAAAAGAGTGATTGACCTGGGTGCAAATCCTCGTGATGTTTTCGTTGTTGGGGCTCCTGACCTAGATGCGGTTAGGAAAAAGGAGTTTGCATCACCGGAAAAAGTCGCCAAGGACTTCAACCTGGATCTCGATGAGCCCATCATCTTGGTATCTCAGCATCCTGTGACGACCGAAGTTCATGAAGCGACAGCCCAAATGAGAGAGACTATGGAAGCCATCCGAATGCTGGGCCTGCAGACCATCGTCACCTATGCTAATGCAGACGCGGGTGGAAGAGCAATGAACAGAGTGCTAACAGAGTATGAATATCTGCCATTTGTCAAGATATACAAAACCATCCCATACGGTTCCTATCTAGGACTAATGAACGTGGCTGATGTGTTGGTCGGTAATTCAAGTTGTGGGATAATCGAGGGCCCATCCTTTGATCTTCCAGTCGTGAACATTGGCACAAGACAAGATGGTAGGTTGAGAGCCAAGAATGTCATTGATGTAAGATATGGCCGCAGGCAAATCTTGGCTGGGATCAAGAGAGCACGCTCCAGAGAGTTCAGAAGGCTAGTGCGGAAGTGCAAGAATCCGTATGGCGACGGAAGAACCGGCCGGAGAATCGCCGGCATCTTGGCAAGGGCTGCCCTGTGATAAAGGCCGTAATATTTGACCTGGATGACGTTCTTTTCGACGAGAAGGAATTCGCAGTTCAGGGCTTCATGGCAGTTGCAAAGTACCTCGCCACCAAGCATAACCTGGAGCGGCGCCAGGTTTTCCGACTATTGAGGAATGACTTCAAACGCGGAGTAAGAAAGAGAAACTTCGACGTGCTGCTCGACAAGACAGGGTTGAGGGGCGAGAGAGTCTCTAACTTGGTGCGAATCTATCGAGAGCACCAACCTAGTCTTACACTTCATCCGGACGCCAAGGGTTTCCTCACCAGATCAAAAGGTACCTACAAATTTGGAATCATAACCGATGGACCGAGGAACATGCAGTTGAACAAGATCTCGTCACTCGGTCTGCGGAAGTACATGGATGTAGTCACGATAAACGAGAGAAAAGAAGATTGGAAGCCAAACACAAGATCGTTTAAAGTCACCCTGACCAAACTCCAAGTGAAACCGCGTGAAGCCATCTATGTCGGGGACAATCCATCGAAAGACTTCATTGGCTGCAAGAGAATAGGGCTGCACACTGTCAGAATACGGAGGGGAGGGGGAGAATACCATGACCTTCTACTCGACAAGCGACATGAGGCTGACCGAACCATTTCGAACCTTCGGAGTTTGGGCAAGATCATACGCGAAATTGATGAGAAGACATCCTGAGATTGCCAGATCATGGTGCGAAGAATGAAGAAAGAAGTCAGCGTCCTCCTTACACCCTCCAGCTCAGGAATGGCGATAGCTGCGGTGAAGGCGCTGCGCCGAGAAAACGGGATAAGAATAGTAGCAACAGACGTAGATAGACTTGCACCCGGGCTGTATCTCTCCGATAGCGCACACATAGTCCCGCCCTTCGGTAGTGATCGATTTTTCCCTTCTTTGATAAAGATCGTAGAGCGGGAAAACGTGGACGTAGTCATCCCATGCTTGGATACGGTTCTTTTGGATTTTGCCAAGAGAAAGAAGCTGTTTGAAGCGATCGGAACCAAAGTAATGGTCTCCAGCGAGAGGACCATAAGGATAACAAGAGACAAATGGAAGACGTATGAGCTTCTGAGGGCCATCGTTCCAATGCCAATATCATCCGTCGAGAAGGATGGAATCATATTTCGTCATCCTCTTATCGTCAAGCCAAGACTTGGTTCGGGCTCAATTGGTGTCCACAAAATCAACTCAAGACAGGAGCTAGACTTCTTCTATCGTAAGACAAAGTACCCGATAATTCAGGAGTACCTTCCAGGAACTGAATATACGGTAGACTGTCTTGCGGACATGAGTGGGCGATTGGTGACGGTTGTACCGAGGAAAAGAATTGAGACCAAGGCGGGAATTAGCGTCAAGAGCAAAGTGGTGGCAAATAACAGACTTACGAGCATGGCCGAACGAATCTGTGGCAAACTAGATCTTCTTGGGCCTTTCTTCTTCCAGGTAAAGGAAGACCGAAACGGTACTCCAAAGCTTACGGAAATCAACGCAAGGATTGGCGGAGGCATGTGCCTGTCAAGCTTTTCAGGTCCGAACATACACGTTATGGCGGTGAAGCTCTTTCTGGGTGAGGACGTGAGAGTGCCAGCGACAAGGGTAGGTCTATACATGTCCCGGTATTGGCAGGAAATCTACCTGACAGAGGCGGAAATGAAGAAGAGGCTCAAAAGGTAGGTCATTGGGGCCCGATTCTAGGTTTCGCTTGCTGAGCGTTAGAATCGGGCAGGCCTTTGCACGGCTCCAACATGTCCCACGTCAGTGGTTCGTCCTTTTCGATGTTCCGTTTTGCTTGCATCCCTATGACACGCCCAATGTCTGAAGGAGGAATTCCGGTGGCCGGCCTCTTTGACGTCACCATTGAAGCACGTATCACGGTCCCCTTAGCTATGTCTACCGAGGCGACAACACTCCGACGGGCGACTATCCTCAACTCTTGCTCCGAAGGCGTGGGTTCCTTGACTGCGCTTCCCAATGCTTTCTCCACCACCCTTACACCCTCCACGAGGCTGCGAAATTGAGCCGGCTCTAAAGAAGACTTGTGATCAGGTCCCGTGAGCCGACGACTAAGAGTAAAGTGCTTTTCTAACAACACGGCCCCCAGGGCAACAGCAGCGAGGCAGACTTCGCACCCAACCGTATGATCAGAGAGTCCGACTGGCAGACTAAATCTTTCAGCAAGCGCAGCCATTGCGCGAAGATTTGTGTCAGCTGGATCGGCTGGGTACGAAGACACGCAGTGCAAGAGTACTATGTCATCGTTTCCTTGACTGCGTATCGTTGAAATCGCGAGTTCTACTTCCTCAAGGTAGGACATTCCCGTTGACAATATGACAGGCCTTTTCTTGCCTGCCACATAAGCAAGAAGAGGCAGATTCGTGAGATCTCCAGAACCTATCTTGAACGCCGGAACATTGAGTTCGTCAAGGAGATCCGCGCTTTCTTCGTCTCCGGGAGTTGACAGAAAGAGTAGCCCCCTCTTCTGTGCACGTTTGGAGATGGCAAAGAAATCTTCTCGCGAAAGCTCAAAGCGCCGCAGCATTTCCAGTTGACTCTTCTCTTGACCTGTACCCTTGTGATAGGCTGCCTTGGGCGCAAAAGTAGACGCTACATGATCAGCCTTGAAGGTCTGGAACTTGATGGCATCGGCCCCGGCTTTGGCCGCCGCGTCAACCAATTTCAGCGCCTTGTAGAGACTCCCGTTGTGGTTGACACCTGCTTCTGCTACAACAATGACTGGTCCACCGACTTTCTTCGATCCTATGCGAATGGAATCACGGGTTACCAAGTGACCAACCGCTCTGCGCTTAACATAAGTGGGTCTCTGGTTCGGTGGAACTATCTATTGACTGTTGGCCCAGCCAGTCTCTCGCGAAATTGAAGAACCGGTCCATGGCTTCAATGGCCCCCTCCCAGATGCCCTGTGGGCGGTGGGACGGATCATGACAATGGTTGAACTAGAACCCAATGGAAACAGTACCCTAACTAGGAGTATGCGTGTCAATGGCTAGAGAAAAGGAATTTACGGGCCTTCTACCTCCTCATGGGGGTTGCTTCAGATGTACACACAGATAGGGAAACTCGTTGCCACGCATTCCTACCAGGCGAGATTTCATCTCTCAACACTCCCTGTTATTGCTCAAGTCTCGAATAACCCAAGAAGGGGCTGCAAGTGACATTACCAAACTCAAGCTTTCAAGGCAAACGGATTCTGGTAGTTGGAGGCACTGGTAGTATTGGAAGCGCTCTAGTCCGAGCGCTCCTGAATTCCAGACCGTCTGTAGTCCGAGTTCTGAGTAATGATGAGAACGGGCTCTTCGAGATGCAGCGGGAAATTGGAGAGAGGTCGGATCTGAGATTTCTTCTAGGCGACGTGAGGGACCGCAGTAGACTGAGGCTCGCAATGAGAGACGTGGACATAGTCTTCCACGCTGCTGCACTCAAGCATGTTCCAATATCGGAGTACAACCCCTTTGAGGTCGTGAGAACCAATGTCATTGGAACACAGAATCTTCTCGAGGCAGCCATCTGGGGAGGAGTGGACAAATTCATCTTGATCAGCACGGACAAGGCGGTGAATCCGATAAATACACTTGGAGCGTCCAAACTCCTATGCGAGAAGCTCGTCCTAGATGCAGCTTCTTATCGAGGACCCAAGCTGACCGCATTCAGCTGTGTTCGGTTCGGGAACGTGCTAGCCAGCAGAGGATCCGTCACCAACGTCTTCACGTCTCAAATCTTGAAAGGCGGGCCAGTCACGGTGACAGATAAAGCAATGACCAGGTTCGTCATGCTGTTGGACGACGCAGTCGGTCTCCTCTTGAAGGCTGCCGAGATAGCTCGCGGGGGCGAAATCTTCGTCCTGAAAATGGCTGGCGCGCGAATACTAGATCTCGCTCATGCTATGATAGATGAACTCGCGCCCAGGTACGGATACGACCCAAGGGACATGAGAATAGAAGAAATCGGTGCTAGGGCCGGCGAAAAACTTCACGAAGATCTGATGACTGAGGACGAAGCGCGCCGCAGCTTTGAGTCGGGGGACCTTTACATAATCCTTTCACGAGAGGATGCCGAAACGTACTCAGACTTCAAGCCTGCCAAGATATCAAAGTACACTTCAAAGGATGTCAGGCTTCTCGGGCGTGAAGAACTTAGGCAACTCTGCAGGAAGATTAATCCGGAAGCTTGTGCTTAGATTCCGCCTTGAACCGCTGGACATCGATTATGAGCCTAGTTCTTTTGCACGAGTGCTTCTATCAAAGACAAAATGCACCGATCGGATGACCCGGGGCAGACCTAGAGAACTCAAGGCTACCCATGAAAGAATCAACTGACCGCCGAAATGACCTGCGCTATCTTGGAAGCATTCTTGGCAATGCGGGCAATGGCGGCAGCAATTGCATTCACTTGATTATCGGTCATGTGCGAGTAGATCGGAAGACATAGGATACTGCTCGAGAGCCTGATAGTATTGGTCAAGCTCCTAGCATGGTTGCCTGGCTTCGCGTACGCCCGTTGTGCATGCACAGGCGGATAGAAGTAGCGTTTGCTAGCGATATTCTCCTTGAGCAATGCGGCCGACAAAGCATCCCGGGTCAGACCAAACTTGTCCTTGTCGATCACTATTGCAAAGTCCTTGAACGTGCTTCGGTTCCCTGGCTCCACGGTCTGGAAGGAGAGCCCCGGGAGTTGCGAAAGCATATCGCGCCATCGGTTCGCGATTTCGTTTCTATGTGAAACGTTTGCCTCAATTTCTCTGAGCGTATGTATGGCAAGGACTGCATGAAGCTCGCTCAAACGAGCGTTCAAGCCAATGATCTGGCAATCGTAGTTGGCCGGGTTTCCATAGTTGCGGCCGACTTTGATTCCTTCTGCAAGTTCCTTGCTCGACGTGGTGACGATACCGCCTTCTGCAGCCACGACCAGCTTGGTGGGACTGAGGCTGTAAACCTGCGTATGTTCGTACGAAGAAAGGTGTCTGCCTTGGTAGAGGGAGCCTAACGCGTGAGCGGCGTCAAAAGCCAGAAACAGTTTGTGGTCTGCCGCAATTTCGGACAATGCGGTCATATCCGCGGGGTTGCCAAAAATGTGTGTCGCAAGAATTGCTCGCGTCTTAGGGTTAATCGCCTCCTGAACTGACGAGGGGGCGATGTTGAAAGTCTTCTCTCTGCAGTCCACGAACATGGGTTCAAGCCCGTTCCAAGCCACTGCGTGCACCGTCGCAGGGAAAGTAAAGCTTGGCACAATAACCTGCCCGCTCCACTTTTGCACCCGAGCGACGAGCATCATCCCTGCGGTACAGTTGGACACTGCAACGACGCTTTGCGCCCCGGTGTAGGCCTTTACTCGCTCTTCGAATAGTCGAACTTTGGTGGAATTGGTGAGCATGCCTGAATCGATTACTTCCTTTAGCTCAGATTCCATGGTCGCGTATTCAGGAAGCGTGGGCCGTACCATCGGCAAGGGGGTGGAGAATGCAGGGTCGCCACCGAGTACAGCAGGTAGTTCGGAAACCAAGCTCGCCTTACCTCAGCTCTGGCAAATCTAGATCGTTTGCATGTCTAGGTGACTAACTAAAGGTTTCCGCAAACCTTGCGCTAATATATTCCGTTGCCCTCTGCTGCACTATGTTTCAGGGTTTGCGTGTCTTGGGTCTGATACCCGCAAGGTCAGGTTCCAAGGGGATACCCTCGAAGAACACGATCCCTCTTGCCGGAAAACCTCTATTGGCACACACGATCGAGCAAGCGAAGGCTTCAAGTTACATCGACAGGATAATCGCATCGACAGACTCTCGCGAAATCGCCGACGTGGCAGAGAGCTTTGGTTGCGAAGTACCATTTCTTAGACCACCAGAGATCTCCTCCGACGACACTCCTGGTATAGAAGTTGCTTTGCATGCTTTGAGGGAACTCGAACGAACGGAGCGAGACCGGCCTGATATTCTTGCATATCTTCAGCCAACTTCGCCACTGAGGAAGAGCGAGCATATAGACAGATCCATAGAGCACCTTGTTCAACTCAAAGCTGAATCTGTGGTAAGTGTAGTTATCCCCAAGAATCATCCGAACTGGATGTTTCGGGAAGAAGGTGGATGGCTCAAGCCTTTTTCTCGAGAACTACTTGCAACGAGGCAATCTCTTCCAACGGTGTATGCCCCGAACGGAGCCATCTATACAGCCTGGAGCCATGCGATAGAGAAGCAAAGAACGTTCTTCTGCAATCGGCTCGGATGGATCCTAATGGAGGAAGAAGAAAGCGTGGATATCGACGACTATTATGATCTATTCGCCGCGGAGATGATCGTTCAGCACTGGGAGGAGTGGAGAAAGCAGAAAAAAAGCGCCGGCTATTTGCCATGAGCCATACCATGATAGTTCTCTATCGGTGAGCATGTGGCTTCAATCTCTGATGAGGGAGTCATAGTCTTCTCGTTCAAAGACATCCAAGAAACCTCCCCTTGTCGCATTGACTATGCGGATTCCTGCTGTGTTAGCCACTCTAAGGATTGACTCGTACCCATACCACAACCTCAGCTGCGATTCCATTAGAACTCTGTAGCTATACTTCCCAAGATTCTGTTCCGCTTGAGGGTGATCAACAGTCGCTCCCTCGTAAAAGTGGCGATCCATCCCACTGTGCGACAGCCAATCATGGTCAAGCCCCAGCAAGTAAATGGGCGAGCAACCCATATACATGGCCGCCATTATCGCGAATTCGGAAACGCTCTGTACACCTGGCACGATTCCGGTGAAATCTGGCAAATGAGACAACTCATCACTTAGACTTCCATGAAACGCAACATAGTACGTCATGTCTGGAGATAGCAGAGACATGCTTCTCACAACATGCTTCCCAAAGATAGGCAAGAAGAAGGTGGAGGCATGAACCACGGAACGAAGATTGGAGAAGAATATCCTCATCGGCTCGGACCCGTCGAAGTACAAGCCGTCGGCAAAGAAGTAATAGGTGGGCTGCCATTTCTCCACAACCGGGTTTTTCCAGAAAGCATTCATCACGAAGGTGAGTTCATTAGCCAACGGCAACAAGTTCTGAGTTCTCAGAGAAGGACCATTGCCTATGACGAAGCAGCGTTTGCCTTTGTGGCGATCTCGAAAGATCTGATTGCGACCGAGCAAAGCTCGATCCTCACTCGAAAGAGACGATAGAAAAACCCTCTGGCCACGACGCTTTGCGCTCGCAGCTCTTAGCGCCATCATTCTATCTAGACACAAGCGGGCTATGTGTGATGCATGCGTATGTGGTCCCATTTGTTCTTCAGCTCGGCGTGGACTTGTTGGTGATGCTGACGTTTTCACCCTAACTTCTCTGTCTTCCAGGTCAAGGGGATCGCAAGTACTCCCAAGCGCTGTTGACCTCCAGCACCCATTGACGCGAAGCTGCCATGGTCAAGCAGACGGAAAGTAATGCCTTCGCAATAGTCATAAATATCTCCACCATATTTCGCAATGCCGATGCGAATCTGATAGCTGGAAGCATTCAGCAATCCTCCTGGGAATTCTACGATAGTTCTGTAGAAGCCCGGTTCTCGATCGAGAATTCCATCAGGAGCTTGATCTATGTCCCCTGCATGGCAGACAGGCGTCCCGTCGAGTCTGTCCAACATTACTCCTACATGAGCTCCAGCAGTTCTCTGTCGCACTTCGTACTCGATTAGGATGCTGAGTGGGCATTCTCTGTCAAGCTCAGATGTAGTTCTTCCCAAATGATCAAGCAAACGCACTGTTCGAATCTGAATTCTCTTGTTCTCATCAGGCTCAAAATGCAATTCTGCTCCCGATTTCATGGTTCCTTCCACGTATTGCTCGATTGTCTCCGCAATCCCCCCTGAGAAAGCAATCCTGCCTTGATCAAGAACGAAACCCCTGCGACATAGTCGGCCAACTGCTCCCATATTGTGGCTCACGAATAACACGGTCCGTCCTTCCCTAGCAACCTCACTCATCTTCCCCAGGCACTTCTTCTGGAAAGCTGCATCTCCTACCGCGAGTACTTCGTCCACCAACAGAATCTCCGGTTCCAAGTGGGCTGCGACCGCGAAGGCTAGGCGCACATACATACCGCTAGAGTAGTACTTGACTGGTGTGTTAATGAACTTCTCGATTTCCGCGAACGCAACAATATCATTGAACTTGTCTTTGATCTCTCGTTTCTTCATCCCGAGAATGGCTCCGCTCAGATAGACGTTGTCGCGACCGGTCAGTTCCGGATGGAACCCGGTACCTATCTCCAAAAGCGAACCAACTCGACCAAAGACCTCAGCATATCCCTCAGTTGGCTCCGTGATACGAGAGAGAATCTTCAGGAGTGTACTCTTGCCCGCGCCATTCGTCCCTATAATACCAACGACCTCGCCCTTTGAAACCTTGAACGAGACCCCCTTCAGAGCCCACATGTATTGATCACGTTTTTCGGAGCTTCCCAGATGTCGCCATCTTCGAAAAGACCGAGCAAGCGAATCGCGCAAGGTCTTGTAGGGTTCGCGTTCACCAATTCGATAGAGCTTGCCGAGATTTTCGACGCGAATGGAAATATCGTCATTCATGGACTAGACCACGTCGGCGAACACTCTTTCCATGTGCCTGAAGTATAGGAGCCCAGTGATCAGCAATAGTAAGACGATAACAACGGATACCCAGAACATTGGGCCCAAGCCTTCGCCGCTTCCTAGGAGAGACCAGCGGAACCCTTCAACAACTCCTGTCATTGGATTGAGTCCCAATATTGGCCTCCATCGCGCAGGAACCAAGGTGCTGGGATATGCTATGGGTGTAGCGAATAACCAGAACTGAACTAGGAATGGGACTGCGTACTGTACGTCGCGATAGATTACATTTAGGGCCGAAAGCCACAATCCAACTGCTAGAGCTGTAGCAAAAGAGAAGAGAAGAAGAAGCGGGATTAACAAGATGTTGATTGTGGGAAAGATGCGGTAGTAGAGCATCATCGCCACTAGCACCGCGAAAGCTATCGCAAAGTCAAGAAGCCCCGAGATCATCGACGCGAGAGGGACAATTACTCTCGGAAAGTACACTTTCGTTATTATGCCTCTTTGGGACACCATGCTGCTGCTGGCCTGACTGACGGAGTTTGCGAAGTACGTCCATGGAACCAGGGCGGTGTAGGAGAAGATCGAGTATGGGAGGCCTTCGGATGGTATCTTCGCGAAGTTCCCGAAGAAGATCGTGAAGACAACCATCGTGAAGAGTGGCTGAATCACAGCCCAAGTTGCCCCCAGTACTGTCTGCTTGTAGCGGACCTTTATGTCCCGCCACGCAAAGAAGTAAAGCAGCTCTCGATGTTCCCAGAGTTCGCCTAGGTCAGGGAATGCCCAGCGTCGTGATGGCCTAATGATCATATCCCGTCTTTGTCTCCAACACCTAGACCGCATTTGGACAGTTGCGGCAATTTAAACCCCTGCACTTTCCTTCACCGAACTCTGAGCAAGCGTTCCAAACGCGGAGTAGCAGCCTGTAGAATGCCGAGGAAAAGGGCACGATAGATACTCGATCGGCCAAGAATCACCGCGAGACGTAGACACTTCGCAGCACCCTTTGGCTGTGCGCTCATGAGACCATAGTATGCGCCGTGGAGTAGATCGTTGACACGTTGGAGGCACAGCCTGCCCCGATCTTCTTCCGACAGCCTATCAACATATCTGCTTGTCACGCTACTCGTTTCGTCGAATACGCGAACGAAGTACACGAAAGTGCGTCTGCCTGTCTTGGATAGGACATGCTTCCGGAAATATGCAAGGACTTCGTCCAAGTAATATGTTCTCGCGCCCTTGTCCAACATTCGAAGCAGCAGATCGTAATCCATTCGGTACTGGTAGGTAGGATCAACCCCGCCGGCCTGTTGGTAGATGTGGGAAGTGAAGAAGATGCCGGGTTGGTGAAATCTTGGCCTTTGCGCGTACGTGGAAAGAAGAAGGCTCATGAACGAGATGTTGTGCTGCCTGACGACCTCGCGGTGTTCCTCTGAAGGTGTGTGCCTGAAGTTCTCAACCGTGCCGGCGTAGATGCCGAAATGTGGGTGCCCAACATAAGCTTCGGTGAGGGTGCGCAACGCGCCTGGCGCCAGGAGATCGTCCGCATTGATCCATCCAAGCAACTCGCCTCGGGCCTTGTCGAAACCCTTCCTTAATGCATCGGCTTGTCCACGATCGGGTTCGCTTACCCAGTAGGCCAACCAAGGCGCGTACCTGCGGACGATATTGATACTCTCATCGGTACTCCGTGCATCAATCAAGATGTATTCAAGATCTGGGTACCCCTGAAGCAAGATCGATCTGATGGCCTCCTCGATGAATCTGCCCTGGTTGTACGATGGCATAACGATGCTCACACGCGGCCACCGGCGACCGTCGGACATCACAGCGGACTGTTGCGGGCTCTCCTCAGTCCACGGCCAACCGGTTTTTCCGCAGGGAGGCGGAGGCAGTTCGGCTAGAGTGGGACAGCGCATGGAAATTTCCTCATGTTCTCGCTTAACCAGCCTGTGCAGCTCTCAGACCTAGAACCCTGTAGATTCTGTTCAATTGATCCAGTTTGACCGCTTTCGTCACCTGCTCATCTTGCCGCCCGAAACCGCCTCTCAGGTATCCCGCGAGAAAGGCCAGTGCGGGCGATATCCCAAAGGACAGTGACATCTTAGCGGAGCGTCCGATGACGAACCACCAGTGATATCCAAGGTGGCGGCTAAGCCGCCCCTGATGAAACCTATACTTCGCTTCAGGCAACCTTGACCTCGCATGCGTGCACACAAGGTCTGACAAGACTCTAGTCTTCCAGCCGTGCAGGCGCGCGAACACTTCGTCAACGGTGTCCCAGCCCAGTCCATCTTCCGGAAATTTGATCTGCTTCCAGCATCCGGCTCGGTAGACCCTATTGTTCCCTCGTGGGTGCAACCACATCACGGGCTCGCCTGCGCATATGCCGCTGGCGATCCCAAGTGTTAGGTCAGCCTCAAACTCCGCGATCAACCGCTCGAGAAAATGCTCGGGAAGTATGGTGTCAGCGTCCAACTTCATCAAATAATCCCAATTGGAGCCCGTTACAGCAACTCCAACCTTGAATGCCATGAAGCTCGTGTCATAGATCCCGGAGGTCCTCTCTTTCTCCACAACACTCACCCAGGCTCGTCCCTCCGCGATCTTTCTCGCCACTTGGAGCGTTCCATCAGAACTTCCATCATCCACGATGACCCATCGCTTCGGTTTCAGAGTCTGCTTGAATATGCTTGTCGCGACGGCTTCGAGTGTGGCCTGCTCATTGTATGCTGGCGTAACGACGGTGACCTCTGATTTCATCGGCGACCTATCTTGCTTTCGCATGCCGGGGTCGGCTCGAGAGAGAGCCTGGGCGGGAGTGCGTTTGGTTTGCACTGTGTCCCAATCCCTCTCTTGAATCGTGTTATGGTCGCCCTAGCCCCAGGTAGTCGAACCCGGCCGATTCGCATTCGGCGCGCGACCAGAATCCTCTCGTGTCGACCATTATGGGATGCGGACGCATTCGTGCGGAGAGCTTCTTCAGATCGATATCCCTGAAAACAGCGTGTGGAGTCGCAAGGACCAAGATGTCGGCGCCTTCCACACATTTCTCGAGGCTTTCTGCCGAGCGAAACTCGCCTCTCTTAGTGCGGACGCTTCGTACGAGAGGATCGTACGCCTCCACGTGGATCCCACGGTCCACAAGCCGTTCGATCAATGCGATTGAGGGACTTCTTCTGGAGTCGGAAACATCTGCCTTGAAGGCGAGACCAAGAACAACGGCCTTAGACCCGCTAATGGATCTCCCTTGCTTTGCCAGATTCTCCTCCAACCGTCCCATGATGTGGTCGGCCATTCCATCGTTGATCTCCGTGGATAGCTCCACCAACCTCAGCCGCACGCCAACTTGGCGCGCCTTGTAGGCCAAGTACTGCGGATCCTTCGGTATGCAATGCCCACCCACACCAGGGCCCGGATAGAATGCTTGAAAGCCGAAAGGCTTCGTTGCCGCCGCCGCGATTACTTCGAATGAGTCCAACCCCAGCTTCTCGAAGAATGTGGATAGTTCATTGACAAGCGCAATGTTGACGAAGCGATACGTGTTCTCCAGCATCTTCGTCGCCTCAGCTGTTCTCGTACTCGATACGGGCACTACGGGGGCGCGGAGAATACTTCGATACAATTCACAGGCAATCTGGGTGCAGAGAGGCGTCACACCACCAACAACTTTGGGGATATCAAGTACTCCGTATCTTCTGTTGTTGTAGTCTATTCTTTCTGGGGAATGAGCAAGGCCGAAATCCCTCCCCGCCTTGAGCCCTCCCTTCTCCAGCATAGGCTTCACGACTTCTTCGGTTGTCCCGGGGTAGACTGAGCTTTCGAGGATCACGAACTTCCCGCGACGTATCTCCTTGGCGATGGTTTCCGTGACTCTAATCACATACGAGAGATCCGGTTCTTTTCGATCGTTGAGTGGAGTTGGCACCGTGATGATTGCGAAGTCGACTAGCGATGCGATGCGAGAGGTGTCTGAATCGGCTTCCAGGGTTCCTGATGACACTAGGCTCGGAAGGGAAGATGAAACAAACTCGTCCTCCACATACGAATTGCCGCTTCGAATCGCTCGTATCTTGTCCGGATCGCTGTCGCCAGCCATCGTCTTGAAGCCTGCTTGAGCAAATGCGCAGGCCAAGGGCAGGCCCACGTAGCCAGCGCCGAAGATGCCGATTCTCGCTCTCTTAGAGGTGATCATATCCTTCATTGTGCCCAACGGATTGTTGTCAGTCATGGTCTCCGTCTCCCTCATCAGTCTAGTCAACGGAATAGAACGGCCTCCGCCCTATTGATGTGATGCGTCCGTAGTTGTGCTGCCTCTTTTCAAGCTCTTCGGTCGAGACTGCCACCCATCGTGTTCTAGACGCCCCTGAAATTCACGCACATCCATCTTGGCATGTGTCAGGTAGAGTCTACGTCTTGGTCTCTCATGTTCTTCTTCGAGCGTATGGCGACTTTTCTCTTTCCGAAACACGCATGCCAGACGCAATACTAAGAAGACACAGGTTAGTCAGTGCATGAACGTGGGATGGCACATGAACATGACTAGGATCCTGACCAGATCCTGGTACTGCCTCGGAATGGGTTACAGTACGTACCTCAACTCTCTCTTGGGAGCCATCGATGGTGGACGATGGGCTAGTTCGGACCCCACGAATTCTGAAACGAAGGTCGAAGAAGCATGAGATCAAGCGGCAACCATGCATCAAAGGATTGGGTATGCGGGCCTGAATTCTGGCAAGACAAGCGAGTCACAGTAACTGGAGGAGCTGGTTTCCTAGGGTCCCACTTGGTAGAGAGACTGAGAAAGCTTCAGGCCAATGTATTCATCCCGCGAAGTACGGAGTATGATTTGCGTAACCTAGAAGCCATACGACGTGTATTGAAGGATTCAGAACCCGATGAGCTCATTCATTTGGCTGCCCGCGTTGGTGGCATTGGCGCCAATCGCGCTCACCCCGCTGAGTTCTTCTATGACAATCTGACGATGGGAATTCAACTCCTTCACGGATGCTATTGTGCTGGCGTAAGGAAGTTCGTGGCGGTTGGAACTGTCTGTGCTTACCCAAAATTCACTCCTGTGCCTTTCAGAGAGGAGGATTTGTGGGACGGATACCCCGAGGAAACTAACGCCCCCTACGGACTAGCGAAGAAGATGCTCCTTGTACAAAGCCAGGCTTACCGTCAGCAGTACGGATTCAATTCGATCTACCTATTGCCCGCGAACCTTTACGGCCCAAAGGACAACTTCGACCTAGAATCGTCTCATGCGATTCCGGCACTGATCCGCAAGTGCGTCGAGGCGAAGGAACGAGGAGAGGAGCGTATTGTCGTCTGGGGGTCAGGAAAGCCAACTCGAGAATTCCTATACGTCCAAGATGCGGCTGAGGGCATCGTATTGGCAACCGAGCGGTACAACGACAGTGCACCTGTCAACTTAGGCTCTGGAACGGAAATCAGCATCAAGGACCTAGTTCAACTAATCACGCGCTTGACCTCATTTGACGGGGAAGTTGTCTGGGACGCGAGCAAGCCGGATGGTCAGCCTCGGCGGTGTCTCGAGATCACCAAAGCTGAGCAGCGCTTTGGGTTCAGGGCTCGGACTACGCTTGAAGACGGGCTGCGAGCAACAATTGATTGGTACCTGAACAACCGATGATCAGGTGTTTTCCTTGTGCTGCCCGAGACTAGTCGAACTTCCCTCCCGCTCCAAGGGCAGAGTTGGCTGGCCGTGGACCGAGGATAGCGCGCTTTTGCCGGCCTCGATGCCCGATGGTCGTCCGTGGCCAAGTATCAGTATTGTCACGCCCTCATACAACCAAGGCCGCTTCCTTGAGGAGACCATCAGGTCAGTACTGCTTCAAGGATATCCAAACCTAGAATATTCGGTCGTGGATGGTGGAAGCAGTGACTGTAGCGTAGATATCATACACAAATATGAGCGCTGGCTGACTCGCTGGGTAAGCGAACGAGATTACGGACAGGGTGATGCTCTGCGGAAGGGATTCCGTAGCTCCAACGGATGTCTATTTGGTTGGATCAACTCGGATGATCTATTAGCACCCGGCGCTTTGGAAGCAGTGGCGTTTGCCGCAGCACTGCATCCTGAGTATGGAATCTATGCAGGAACGGTTGAAGATTTCAATTCCGATAGTTTTGGGGCAGACCACAAGATCGTACGACAGCAGAATATTTCTCTAGTGAATCTCATCCTACCTGATCCCAGGAGGAGGGCGATCTATCACCAACCAGGGATCTTCTTCACTTCTCGCCTCTACCGAGCATCTGGAGGAATCCACCCTCGCTACTACTACCGAATGGATTACGACCTGCTCCTTCGAATGTTAGACAACGGAGGCAGATTATGGTATTTGGGGAAGACGCTAGCATATTTTCGAATTCACCCCATCTCAAAAACAGGAGCCAGCCACGGGAAATTGGCCACGCTTAGTGACAGGGAAGGCTACGAGATTGCCCGTAGATATGCCGGGAGACTGTCAGAAGGGGATCGCAAGAAGCTTCGACTTCAGTATCTGCAAGACTTGGTGCACGGTGCGTACTTGGCCTTCATGGAAGGGCATCTGGAAGGAGCAGGATCTTCGATTCGTCTTGCCGTTAGAGAAGGGCAGTTGGATGTCTTGCGTGCCTTTACACTCTTCATTGCGCGTGGGATACTTACGCGCCTCGAGAATTCTCTTCAGAGCAGCGAAACCACAACGTCGTAGGACTGCAATACCAGTGGACTGTGGGCCGCTAGGTAACTGCTCAAGATAACTCCTGTCTCTGTCTCGAAATGCGCTGAGGGTCCTAGACCTTTCGACGGGTGAGCTCTTCTATCAGCGCCATCTTCTTGTGAGCGATGGTGTCCCAAGTCCATGCGGCTGCCGTTGCGAATCCGTTCTTTGCCATACGTTCGGCAGTCAAGGGATTGGAAAGCAGATCTGCAATGGCGGCAGCCAACTCTTGCGCATGCAAAGGTACCATAACGCAGTTGACTCCATTCTCAAGGAAATCGCTGTACCTGTTCCACCAGGGTGCGGAAATGACCACGGGTTTCTTTGCCGCCATGTATTCCGCGACTTTTATTCCCGTGCACATGTCGTTTGTGATGTGCACGCAAATGTCGGATTCGGCCAACCATCGAGGCACATCATCATGATGAACAAGCCCTACGAATTCGACAAATCTCTGTACTCCCAGTTGGGTTGCCTTGGATTTCAGGTGCGCTATGTCCGGCCCGCTTCCTATCAACCTCAGCACTACCGATGTTGGGACCTTGTTCCTCAGGAGTCTTAGCGCATCCAGCAAGATCTCCAGTGGGTAGATTGAAAGATCCATCTTCCCTACGAAGGTGATCGTCTTGTGTCCTGATTGGGTTGCCGCGTAATCGCGAGTCCCTCCGAAGAGTTCAGCATCATATCCGTTAGGCAAGAAGATCGGGGCCTTGCCATATTTTGTAAGGACATATTCACCTATCACCGGATCCACAGCGAAGACAAGATCGGATTTCGAGATGGTGATCGTTTCAAGAAGTCTGTCAATTCTCTTCACCAAGCTGGTGTCTCTCGCAAAGGCTGGATCTCCGTAGTTCACCACAAGAGGTCGATGGAGCAGTACCCTGAGAAAACTGCCGATGAGCCCCTGGGATTGGGCTGTCGATGAGTAGATTACATCAAGGGACCTTCCGTAAGGCAACAAGAAAATGGCGCCGAAAATCAGTGTTGATGCGATGCTAAGAAGACCTTCGACCGCCTTGAGGAACCCCCTCGCTGAGCGACTTCGAAATGCCGGGGGGAAAATCCAGGTGACCCCGTCGACCTCAGTCTTCATTGGCACAAGATTCTTCAGGATGAGAGATATCACGCTGCCCTTCATCACCCGGCCCGAATTGCTCATTAGAATAACTCTATGCCTCTGGCGAGCAAAGACTCTGGCGAGCGTCGAGACACGAGTGGGCGTGAGTTGATGAGGCGAATACTCCGCGGATATCATCAGTATATGAACCATATCTCAGAATCCTTCTATCCTTCTATGCAATCTCTATGCAAATCTCTGGCGTCTCAAAGCAAGTAGGCCGGGTAGCGCTCTCAAACTGGAATTGAAGGCCGCAAGCAGGGCACGGACGTGTATGGCAAGATCCTCCCTAGCTTTGATGTTGCTGAGCCAGATAGGCTTGTGCGGATCTTTCTTGGCGAAGAATACTGATACGATCAACACCAAGAAGCAAGATGTGAGCCAGGAACCAGAGAGGTTCAAGACTGCGAACCTAATCATGTTCCTGTACCCCAGCAGGTTGAACAAATAGGTCGGTAGCTTCGACGTAGTTGCTGCCCCGCGGTGAACCACGGTCACCTTGGGGTAGTAGACAACATCGTAGCTTGCCCGTCGCACACGAAAACAGTAGTCTTCGTCCTCAAAGAATGCAAGACTGTAACCTTCATCGAAAAGACCCACATCTGAGATTACTCTTGCTCGAATTAGAAGAGCCGAACCTCTCAGAAGAGTCACCCTTTCGGGGGAGCCGGCTTCGCTCGGGAAAGCTTCGGTCATCCCAAACATGCCTCTCCTGCTCCGCGGGTCTCCAGATAGAGCAGAAGTCTGAAAGGAGCCGTCTGGATAGACCAGCTTAGGTCCAACCATTCCCATCCGCGGATGAGTCTCTGCAAGGGTGATCATTCTTGTAAGCCAATCACATTCTATGATCTCCACATCGTTGTTCAATAGCAGAACATACTGTGCGCCGCGTTGCAGACCCCATTCAATGCCGCGATTGTTGCCGCCAGCAAATCCTAGATTCTCTGGATTGACAATCAACTTCGCCATCGGGAATTCATTAATCACCATGTCAACCGATCCGTCAGTGCTCGCGTTGTCAACAACGATGACTTGGAAGTTTGGGTAACTCGTTCTTGAGAAGATGGACTCCAAGCAGGTGCGGAGAAGACGTCTCCCGTTCCAGTTGAGGACTATAACGCACACAAATTGCGCGCCAGACTGGAGGGTAGGCATGATCAAGGCCTATTACCTACTCACCACATGTACATCTTGGAGTTCATTTTGAACCCCGCGCTCTGCATGAACGGTGCAGTGTCACGGGCCTTGCGACTCCGACAAGATAGATGTTCCTATATGGCAAATCAAGAGACCACAGCTGCCAGACCTCTCACGGACTGAGAGTGCAAGTATGCTGCCCATCCAGAAAATCTCTCACTTTCTTAACTGGTATGTTCTCGAGCGAACTTTGCTTGGCTCTCTGTTGGCTAGGGCTGCTTCTGAAAAACTAAATCGCCTAGCCAAGAAGTGCACTAGCATTGATGACTACATCGATCTCGCTTTTGATTTTGGACTAGTCGGTTTCCACACGGCGAACCTCCTCTATTTGACCCCGATTCAGGTTAGGGACGAGATCGCTGAGCTGGCGAGGATTGTGGCCAACCTGAAGCCCACTGCTGTGATGGAGATTGGCACGTCCAAGGGAGGGACACTCCTTCTATGGGCCGCGTTAGCCAGCTCGGACGCGACAATAGTCAGCATGGATCTACCCGGCGGGCCACTCGGAGGGGGCTACCCAAAGTGGAAGATACCTTTCTACAAGTCATTTGCGAGAGACCGACAGAGCATATGGTTGATCCGGGGCGACTCTCACGATCCAACGACACTTCGTGAGGTTAAGACAATACTCGGAGCTCGAGAGCTTGACTTTCTCTTCGTTGACGGCGATCACACCTACTGGGGCGTCAAGAGGGATTATGAAATGTACTCTCCACTCGTAAGAAAGGGCGGGATCATAGCATTTCACGACATTGTGCCTGATCAATACGAGAGCCGCTGCCAGGTAAGCCGGTTCTGGAGCGAGGTGAAGAGCAATCACGCCCGAGGAGAGATAGTCGAAGACTGGAAGCAGAGATGGGCGGGGTTAGGGTTACTCTTCACCTGAAATCGCGATCTAGCTTAACTGCGGCTTCCGAGTACCCGCAAACACCGGCTTGGGTCCGTTGGCTGAGAGTTGCTAAGGAGGAAGACCGCATGCCCTTGAATTGCGAAGGTTTTGGCCAGAGTTGAGACACGGCTGGGCGCAGCCTCAAGTGGGAGGAATTCCGCAGATACCATCAGTATGCTAACCATAGGCTCCGAACACCATGGGCATGAACGGGGCTCCTGGCCCCGGAATCGCTTGCACGAATGCTGGTCTAGCCATTCCTCGTGATGACAGACTCGGAGGGAAAGTCCGACACCTGCTCATTGACCTACACGCTGACTAGTACAGCTTGTCAAAGCTTCGCCTCAGTCTCGCAAAGTTCGGCGAAAGCATATGTCTCATTAGTTCTGAATCGGGAATTTTGCGGATGTAGGACTGAACGAAAACGCGTTTCTTCCAAACCTTATGCAGGTTCCTGAGCCACCATAGAAGCGCCATCAACTTTGCGAGAGACCTTGTGGGTTCCCTAACTGACAGAAGTATCGCACGGAAGATTTCCAGCAGGACCGCAAGAGGCAGAATCCAAACAAGATTTCGAAGGCCGTAGTTCTTTGTCAGCGTCATCATTCGATTCTTGCTAAACGAGAATGTGCCTGCGTATCGGAATGCCGGCGACCCTGACCCTGCTACATAGTGGTAGGCGACGGAGGGTAGGACTAGGATTATGCTGTAGCCGCGCAGCCGGATCCGCCAGCCCAAATCGTTGTCCTCAAAATAGAAGAAGTACTCAGAATCAAACGGACCCTCAGCCAGGCAGACTTCTTCAAGGACAGCCCTCTTGTAGGCCATGGACGCACCCTCCGGATAGAAAAGCTGCTGTACGTGATCAATCGGCGCAAACGCCCAATGCAGTGGACGCGAGTACACAAATCCAAGCCAGTCGATGTCGTGGCCTACGCTTTCCACACGACGCGGGTCTCTGAGGCTCATGATCTTACTTTGCGCTCCTCCGACATTCTCAGCACGCAACGCTCGGACGAGTTCGCTCAGCCACTTTCTCTCAACTCTCGTGTCGATGTTAAGGAAAACTAGCACATCTCCTTTGGAGTTGTTGTATCCCACGTTGTTGCCTTCAGCGAAGCCGAGATTTCTTGGCATACGCAGGATCTTGAGCTTTGGAACCGTGGCGAACCGGCAGATAACCTCGTAGCTGTCGTCAGTTGATCCGTTGTCGACTACGATGACCTCGAAGTTGGGGTAGTCGCTCTCAAGTACGGACCTGATGCACTGCTCGGCGAACCTTAGGCCGTTGTAGTTGAGTATGATTACCGAGACGAGCGGCGAACCCACTTCGGGATGTGCCTCGGTCAAACGATCACCGGAAGATCTCTAGATCGAAAGAGCATGGGATCTATCCTCTGTCTATCTGCCAGTATCTCGCTGGAAACATGTATCCTGTCAGGTATCCGAACCAGCGCGTCACATTGTACCGCAGCACTCTAAAGTCCCCTGTAAACATGGTCGCTATTAAGGCGAGAAACGGATAGAGCACGATATTCTGCAGCACGAATCTGAGGGCTTCCGCTCCCACGATGGACTGTAGTATCCTGAGGTTGGCACCCATCCATCGTGGTTTCTTCTCGCTCAGAGTGTAGTGGTGGATGCCGTCGACCGTTATCGTTCTTGACACATAGCCACCTTTGCGCAGGTGCATCCAGACATAGATGTCTTCAGCAGCCCCCAGTTGTTCAGGTATGTGAATCCCCTTCAATGACCTCCTTAGGAAAAGGGTGGAATGGGTTACGAAGAAATCACGCTCCAACGATGGTAGGAGCCTCCACCAGAAGCGCTTGAATCTCTCAAGCTCGGCCGGGGGGTTGAGTCTCGGAAGAACAGCTACCGCACCTATGACCTCTCCGCCTTCTGATCGACTTCCCAGCATCCGAACTGCACGGACGAACCAGTGCTCATCTTCAATGACCACATCGGAATCATACATCAGGACTATCTGACTTTCAGACTTCTCGATCAGTAACTGTCGAGCATGACCCAATGACGTGTCATCATAGTACACCTCGGCACCGTGGGCCTTCAGAATCTCCAATGTTCCGTCATTGCTGTGGTGGTCCACCACAATGAGCCTGTGATTGGGCACGGCCTTCTCGATGGACCTTAATGCCGACTCAAGAAACCGGGCACTGTCATAGGTGGCCATCAGCACGTCTATGCGTTCGCTAGAGTATTCTGGCTGCACCACGCTCACAGCTCACTCATAACGCAGGCTCATCCCTGCACAGGAATGTCATAATGCTCAAAGTCTGCCGAAATCTCGGAGACGGTTCTGAATTCATTGTGACTGAAGAAGTCACCGGCCAGCTTAGTATTGGTCGAGAGGTATCCATGACCAGATGGAACGAGAGCCTCCGAAGTCAGGGTGATCGAGGAAGCGGAGGGCCGGGATTCTCCGAGAAATAGCGCGCTTGATGAAGATGCAGCCGTATCGGACATGCTACCCGTGCATAGCACGGGTGACAGGGTTGTCATCTTGAGAGCGTAGCTCTCTCCGTCCACCCACAACGTCTCCAGAGCGTGTCCTCCGAATTCTCGTGACTTCAGTATCTCCCCATAGTAGGAGGGATATGCACCAATCATCTCAGGGACTGCGATCGTGACCCAGTCGTCATAAAGGAAAACTGCATCCCATCCAATCGCGAGCCACCCTCGCAACTCATCAATAGTGCCAGGAACCGGAACCAGCTTAACGTTCGGCAACATGGACATGTAGATTCTAATCCCGCGCATGTGCAGCCCCCCGAAGACGAGGGTCTTCCCGGAGTCTTCGGCAATCAGATACATCCTATAGTAGGGCGCGCGGTAGTCGAGGCTAAGCCTGTCAACAGGCTCACGTGAAAGGCTCCTCTGAAATGTGGCGGCGAAACCCGGAACCTGAGTTGACATTAGAAGCATTGTGACCATGATCAATACTGCGACTCGTTTCGGCTTGAGGCGCTGGTACAGCCCCCCGAAACCAACAAAGCTCGGCAGAGACGTGTGGGCGGCACGCACAAGCGTTGATGTCCATGCGGTGACTGCTGTTGGGTTTGCGACTATCGTGAACATTACCGAGACAGCGAAAGTGCCCAACGATAGGATCATACTGAGCAACACAAATGAAGCCTCTGAGGACCTGGATCGCAGCAACAGGTACACAGCGAGGGCAACAGAGGCCAGCGCAAACACGGCGAAAAGCGGGTTGTACCCGTAGAATAGCCCCAGACCTAGTGCCTCAGCGAGCTCAGGATGCGGCGACGACGATGTAGCTACGCTCACAGTCGGATTCAGCAAGGTCTCCACAGGCGGCAGGATCGGCGGGAGAGTAACTGCGGGAGTTGCAGTAATCGCAGCAGTCGAAGCAGTCACAGCACACGCAGTAGTCGCCGCAGTCACAGCACACGCAGTGGTTGCAGTGGTTGCAGTAGTTGCAGGAGGGACTGGAGTCCACACGGACAGAAGTGCAGAGAAATAGGCAGGCAATCGTGACACCAGCCCAGTAACAAGTGCGAGGACTGGTTGAGCGAAATCGAGCGGCTGCAGTCTCACTGGGACAGGAAACCACGGAAGCACTGGGATAAGATATGCGAGGAATCCTCGCCCAGTCCTTCTCTTCGCTGCGACAACCATATACAGCAGCACGAACCCGGCGGCAAGCAACAGGTATGGTTCACGGACTTTGTATGCAAGAATGAAACTCGCTCCTGACAGAAGCGCGCTCACAGAACTGCCTTCTTGGACGTACCTCAAGGTCAGGTATACGCCCGTCATGGCAAACAATAGACCTAAGGGCTCGGTTGTGGCGGTAGCAGCCATGACGACGAGCACGGGAAACAGTGGAAGCGAGAGCAACAACAGCCCCGACACCTTGTCTGAAGGTTGAAGGCGCTTCACTAGCTTGTAGCTGACAATGATGGTGCCGATCGCGCAGAGTGAGGAAAATGCAAAGGCACTTGCGAAGAACTGCCAGACGCTCTTCACTGGACCGAAGAACATCATGAAGATTGTGAGAAAAACCTCGCGATAACTCATGATTGGTTGTCTATCCAGCACATAGGTGTTGTAGTAATATGCCTCGTCAGGCACTATGTACCCTGTAATGAACGAGTAGCAGTAGCGAGCAACAATGACGCCTTCGATGATGGTCAATGCCAACACCAGCGCTGTCTTTGTGTATCCGAACTGTGCGACCCGGTCTCTGACGGAGCGAACCCACTCCCTGACCCGGAAAAGAGGCAAACCTTTCACGAATGATCACTCTTCTTGATACTTAGTTCCCGCGAAATGTCTTCATCCTTTCAGTACTGGGGATTTGTTATTCAAGCTTCTTACCAAGAGTTCTATTCGGTGTGACAATATTCCAAGACTGTATCGTTCCAGAGCGAGTCTTCTGGAATTCTCCGACGATATCTTGTAGAAAGCCGCGTCATCATGAAGCCTGATGATCGCGTCGGCCAGAGCTTGAGGATCATCAGGAGCCACCATGATTCCCGGCGTGTACTCGGCAATCACCATAAGAGTCTCACCACGCCCGGAGCATACAACCGGCTTCCCCACAGAAAAGTATTCTAGAACTTTCGAAGGCACGATTGTAGAGGTCTCCTTGAGGTCCCTCATCGGGCAGAGAAGCACGTCAGCAGCGTTCAGGTAGTCAAGCACTCTGTCCATGCTCTCGATCTTGTCAAGAACTAAGACATTGTCGGCTCCGCTGGAGATTCTTCTGACATAGGGGAGCCACTCCCCGTCGCCACGAATCAGTATGAGAACGCGCGGTCTGATCGTGGCGATTATCTTCCCTGCTTCAACAAGCGATGCGAAATCGTACTTTGGTCCTATGATGCCGGAGTACTCTGCGACGAATTTGCCTCTGAGACGCTCATCCACCATCTTTCGCGGTTGGGGTCTAAAATAGTCCGTGTCGATGGCGAGTTCCACAACCTGCAGTTTCCCGCTGGGCAAACCCAGTTCGAGTAGCCTTTCACGAATTGATTCAGTTATCGGTGTAGTCAGGTCGCTCATCGCACCGGCGAGTTTGGCCATCACATTGACGAGACTGGTCGCCAACGGGGTTCTGATCTTCCCTATCTCCAATATCACCTCAGGCCACAAGTCAGCAACATCGAGGAACACATGCGATCCAACAAGTCTGCCGAATACGATGGCTGGATAAGAGAAGAAAGAAAGAGGATAGGGGCTGACATAGTAGACGATGTCGAAACGCCGGTTCATGAGCAGTAGCTGTCCTATCGAATAGGAGAAGGTAAATGCCACGTAGATGAGCAGTCTCTTGAAATAGCCTTGCGTTTCGAGCGACGGGATCCAAACCCGAATTACTTCGAGCCCATCGATGTGTTCTCTCGCAAACAGCCGACCACGATATCTCGATGAGACTCGACCATGAGGGTAGTACGGGTAAGCAGCGATTGCCACAACCTCGTGGCCGCTCGTCTGCATTGCTCTCGCTATGTTCCAAGCTCTGTTGCTGGCTCCTCCCATGTCGGGCGGAAAGCCGTGACTGATGACTAGCACTCTTAGGCGCTTCTTCATGTGCAAGCAACGTGTGCGATCAAATGGCACGATTCAGCCGTTGAACTCCATGACGCCCAAATACATGATGTACTCAGATCGAGACAAGAGGGGCCTGAGCTCAGGCGCCCAGTCGAAGACTCCAGCCAAACGGTACTCGTTCCACAGGGTCCGAGCTCTAGCGAGACCTAAGGCGCAGATGCGGGTCCTGATTCTGGCCATGAGTTTCGCGACTATGCCAACCATGCTTGCCGATAGTTTCATGCTTGTTATTCTTCCGCGAACTCTAGCTACCCAAAGTCCACATCTGTACAGCGCCTTCTCGATCCCAGTGAGCCGAGCCCAAGTTCCTCGCCTTTGGCCGACTCTATGGTAGGACTTCAGATCCCTATAGTTGAGAGCACGCTCCTTCGGAGGCCTTGCCCGATGGATCGGTGAGCCAGCCATTCTGCGGGAACTCCTTCTCAGAGCTAGCCTGCCCGGCTATAAAGAGTAGTAACTAACCGAGGGCGCTAATGCTAAATTCAACGTTCCATCAGGAGTCTCGGAAGATCCGCTTTCACCGCATCAAGATCCTTATGTCAGCTACCAACGACTAAACAGACTGTGTGAAAACCCTCCTTCGGATGCGATCGGGCGTGGCATACGCATAAATAGTTAATAGCTCTAATAGAGCTATATGCCTAGAAAGGTCAAGTTTGAAGTTTCGAAGGAGCTGACGCTGA